>Ga0326728_10001136_pt1 | contig 96159 bp, 102 predicted proteins | sample MB3enrmetagenome_FD_207602 | JGI IMG/M metagenome (GOLD analysis project Ga0326728, IMG submission 207602) | Lab enriched peat soil microbial communities from McLean, Ithaca, NY, United States - MB31MN | ecosystem: Environmental > Terrestrial > Soil > Wetlands > Peat | place: USA: New York...
TGTTCTGCAGGATCACCGTGACCGTGGCGTCCTGCCCCGGCGAAAACTCGTTGACCCCGGAGATATACGCCGTTACCTGCGGGCTCCCGCCAAAAAACTGGGTCGCTCCCGCTACCGGCATACTGCAGGAGACCGCTACCAGAATGAGAAAAATGAGCGTCTTCCGGAATTTCATCTGGAATCACGTGCTGCTGTTGGTGGTACACATTTATATTGCATCATATAAAGCGATATCAGGCTGCTGCCCGGTACATGAGGGAGACGCGGGGGCCGGATCCCGCAGTACCTGGTGCCCACGCAGGGAAAAATGAGCCCCCGTCCGCCTTTGGCACTGGCCTGTCCGGGGGGACTGGCACTTCAGTAGTCCCGGATCTCGGCCATCTCCCGGATGTCCATGAGCCCCTTCATCGCCTGGGTCTGAACCCAGCGCCCGCCTTCGCGGATCGCCGCCATGGGGTTGGTGCCCCCCACGGCCGCAATCGCGACGAACTGCGGGCTGACCGGGACTCCCAGCAGCGGGACGTTCGGCACCCCGACCTCGAGTATCCCGGTAAAACTGCTGCCCGAGAGCTCGTCCAGCACCCTGCCGACCAGCGGTTCTGCCTCCATGTGGAACTCGCGGATGTTTGCAAGGATATTCCCGCTTCCCTTCCGCATCACGCTGTTGACGGACGTGATCTTCTGGGAGATCAGCACCTGCAGGGGATCGATGGTCGTGTGCTCGTAGAGAATGATGTGGGTGAACCGGATCGGGGCACGGTTCTCGATCTCGACCACTCCGCCGCCGATCGGGTTCAGTGGGACGCCTCTTTTGATCAGGAGGCCGTCCAACGTGATGCTGCAGATCGTGCAGATAGCCGTACGCCCTTCCGGCACGAGATAATCGGCTACCCGTTCTCCCGAAGAACAGAACTTCACGCGACCGCTTACGGAAACACCGGTCTTGTAGGCATCCTTTAAGGTGGAGATCGCGTATTCGAAGTCCTCGTTTTTGATCAGCGAGAGGTTGTAGACGACATCCCCCTTTCCCTCGACGGGATCGTACGTCACCTGCATCGCGTAATCCTCGATGTGGTGGTTGACAAATTTGAGGGGGTCACTCATGATACTAATCTCGGATATGGCAATAGAAAAATTGTTCTATAAGACCATGGCAACTTATGTATGATGGAACACGATATGCGGGAAAAAGCCAAGAATGCGATGAGGCTCATTCTTGAAGCTGCGCGTTTTGAGGTCGAAGAGGTTGATGAGCCTCTCGATCTCTCGGCGGTCCGCGATGGCGCCTGCCTCCTGGTACTCTGTTCAAACGACAGCGAACTGGCCAAGCAGTTCGACAAGACCAATTACAGCCTGATGGTGGACGACCACGAGATGACCTGCAAGAAACTCCTCTTTACGCTCGACAAAAACATCACCACGGAAAACTGCATCCAGTGGGGGATTGACGAATTCGTCCGCTACTCCGGGGAGGCAGTCCTGGCAGATATTGTCGACCGGGAACTCTCGCTGGACCTGACGCCCGGCAAAGGCAAAAAAGCGGCCGCGACGGCAGGGGCACCAGCGGCCGGTGGCGCTCCTGCTGCGGCCGAGCATTCCGGGATCACCCTCCAGCATTTCCCGATCAAGGTCACTGAGCAGGCAGCGATCCGTACAGCGGGAACGCAGGGGACGGCAAAACTCCGGTTCATGCCCTACTACCTCTTCCATTACAAGAGCAGCGGGGAGCAGGTCTACAAGGACCGCCGTATCCCGTTCGATGCGGACGGGTGGGGCGCCATCAACGCGATCAACGGGATAAAGATCGACCTTGACGGAAAACAGGTCGAAGAGAACGAGATTCCGGGAGGGGCGGAGGTCTCAGAGCCGCATATCAGCAAGGAGGAAGCGACCGAGCGGATAATCGGCGAGCTGATCGAACGGCTCACCCAGAAGGTCCGGATCAAGCAGGAGAAAGGCGATGCCATCTTCTATGAAGAGAAAACGCTCAAGCCGGACCGGAAGAACATCGCGGTGGAGACTAGGCAGGTCTATATCCCGGTCTGGCAGATCCGGGGCAAGAAGATCGTCGAGGTCAACGCGTTCACCGGGGATCTCCTCTCTGAGCCGATGGACGAAGGCGTCGAAGTCTTCTAAAATCTATGATCGTGGTTCTCGGGGGCGGCCCGGCCGGGCGGATCGCCTCGATGCGGCTCGCATCTGCAGGAAAGAGCGTAATGCTTGTCGAATACGGGGGGATCGGGGGGCAGTGCCTCCATTTTGGCTGCATGCCGGTCTGTGCCCTCAATGACGCCGCCCGCCTTGTCCAGTCGTCCCGCACGTTCCGCCGGCTCGGCATCTTCGACTCCGTACCGGCGATCAATTTTCCCCGGTTACAGGCAGAGATGCTGGCTGTCCAGAAAAAGATCACCTCGGTCCTTGATGACGAGACCCGGACGGCCGGCGTGGATATCGTGTATGGAAAGACCGGCAGGGTGAACGGGAAACAGGTCCTTATTGGCGACGAGCCGGTCGAAGCAGAGGCGGCGATCATCGCCACCGGGTCCCGGCCCAATATTCCGGCAATAGGTGGCATCACCCTGCCGGGAGTCTATACGCCCCATACGCTGCCAGCGATGCAAAAGCTCCCGGAACGGCTGGTCATCATCGGCGGGAACGTGATGGCCGCGGAGTACGCGTATATCTTCAGCAGCTTCGGGTCTGACGTGACCGTCCTTTCACGGAGCATGTTTTTAAAATCCCTCGACCGTCACCTCCGCACCCTCGCGATCAGGGAACTCGCTGGTGTCCGTATCCGCGAAGGGATCCAGGTCATGGCGATTAACGGGGATTCCCGGGTCTCATCGGTGCAGACCCATACTGCCAGCGGGAACGATTCGTGCGATGCCGATGCCGTTCTGGTTGCCGCCGGGCTCGTCCCGCGTTCGGACATGGTGAGCGGCATCAGGAAAGGCCCGGCTGGCGAGGTGCTGGTCGATAACCGGATGCAGACCAGCGTCCATTCGATCTACGCGGCCGGTGACGTGACCGGGCCGCCCTACCTCACGCCGGTCGCACGCTATGGCGGAGTCGTCGCGGCGGACAACATCCTTGGCAGGGAGCGCCGGATGGATTACCGGTACATCCCGCAGTCCCTCAACCTCGCGCACGAACTCGCATCCTGCGGGAGCGGCGGCGAAGGCGCCGCCTCGGTCGCCATCCCCGGTCCCGCCGGGCCGGGCACGTTCTGGTCGGTCCCGGACGGCGATACCGGCCTTGCAAAGATCATGGCAGACCCGGGATCCGGAGAGATCACCGGCGTCTGCGCAGCAGGGCCCGGTGGGGGGATCATCGCCGGGTACCTTGCGTTTCTCATGCACCGGCACGCGACCGTGCACGACTTCGAGGATTTTATCGAGGTGCACCCGTCCACGGACAGCGTGTACTGGCTGGCAAAATACCTCTCCGAGCAGCTGAAGAAGCAGAATTCGCCGTAATACCGGTTTTCCCTGTTTTCCCTGCATTGCTGAAGGTATTATTATGATCGCGGTCGAAGTATGCTACAGACCAGCCTCCTGCAGGTAATATGCCCATGACCGATCAGTCCGATCCTCTCGCATTCGACCAGACCCGGCTCGACAAGATCCGCACGCTCCAGAAGAAAGGCATCACCCTCTACCCGCATTCCTTCAACCGGCAGCACACGATCCAGGAAATAAAAACCCGGTTTGCCGATATCAGCCACGAGAAGAGCGCCGAGCGGGTAACAACGGCCGGGCGGCTGTATGTCATCCGGGATCACGGCAAGACCCTGTTCGCGGACATCGGCGATGAGAGCGGCAGGATCCAGCTGTATATCCGCAAGGCCGATATCGGGGACGAACAGTTCGGATTTTTTAACCAGTACATCGAGCGGGGGGACTTCATCGGTGTCTCCGGCCATGTCTTCAGGACGAAGCTGGGGGAGATCACTATCTGGGTGGACGCGATCACGCTCCTCACAAAAGCGGTCTGCCAGCTCCCGGAAAAATTCCATGGGCTCAAAGATGTCGAGAAACGCTACCGCCAGCGGTATCTCGACCTGATCGTGAACGAGGAGAGCCGTCAGACATTCCGGATCCGGAGCAGGATCATCACGTTCATCCGCCGGTACCTGAACGACCGGGGGTTCCTGGAGTTCGAGACACCCATCCTCCAGCCGGTCTACGGCGGCGCGAATGCCCGCCCGTTCACCTCCTACCACAACTTCCTTGAGCAGAAACTGTATCTCCGGATCGCGCCGGAGCTCTATCTCAAGCGGCTCATCGTCGGGGGTTTCGAGAAGGTCTTCGAGATCGCCCGGAACTTCCGGAACGAGGATGTGGACACGCACCACAACCCCGAGTTCACGATGGTGGAGATCTACTGGGCGTACCACGACTTCCGGGATATGCTGGCGCTCACGGAAGAGTTCATAGCGTCGCTCGTGTACGAGATCCACAGCACGTACGCGATCCCCTTCAGGGACACCACCATCAATTTCGAACCACCGTGGAGGAAACTCACGATGACAGAAGTGGTAAAGGAGTATACGGGTATCGACGTCTTCTCGTTCTCCTTGGAGGAGCTCCGTGTGCTCGCCTATAAGCATAAGCTCGACGACGCCGACAAGCCACAGTCGCAGCGCGAATTCCTGGTCCTGTTCTTCGAGGGGATGGTCGAGGAGAAGCTGGTCCAGCCCACGTTCATCTACGACTTCCCGGTCGAGAACTCGCCGCTTGCCAAGCGCCACCGGATACACGAGGGGTTCACCGAGCGCTTCGAGCTCTTCATTCACGGCATGGAAGTGGCCAACGGTTTCACCGAGCTCAACGACCCGCTCGACCAGAAGGCCCGCTTCGAGGCGCAGGACGAGAAACGGCGGCTTGGGGATGTCGAGGCCCAGATGATCGATTACGATTTCATCAATGCACTCGGCTACGGCATGCCCCCGACCGGGGGGGTCGGGATCGGCATCGACCGGCTCGTGATGCTGCTGACAAATAACAATTCGATAAAAGAAGTGATCCTCTTTCCCTCGATGAAGAACGTGCAGCCGGGAGAGGAAGAGGGCAACGCGGCAGAGCCTTCAAAAGAGAGGAAATAACTCTCTTATCACACTTTTTTTACGGTTACCGTCAAGTTTTCAAGCAGGCTGAATTCCGGGTCGGTATCGGAAGTATCGCATACCGCCTTTGGCGACTGGACAACCGTCCGGAACATCACAGCGTCGCCGGCATCCGGCGTGAGAGGAATGTTGACGTCCTTCTGGATGATGTACCGGTAGGGGTCGAGATTTCCCGCATAGTACGCTTTGTACTGGTACCGCTCGTTATCCGTCGCATTGTACGACCATTCAGCCCCCTCGGCAACGGTCACGTCGTTCGGGATCCAGCCATAGCCGGGCAGGTAATATTCGGACCAGAAGTGTGCGCCCTCGTAGCCGGGGACGAGCTGGTAGCCACCGATGGCCCGCGCAGGGATGCCGATTGCCCGGCAGAGGGCGGCAAAGTACATGCTCTGCGACCCGCAGTCGCCAAATCCGGTGGAAAGAACGTAGGTTGATTCGGGTATGCCAGCTGCATCGAGCCTCGCGTGGGGGACGCTGCTGTAGGGTAATCCGATGACATGCCAGTATATCTTCTCTGCCTGCAGGAAAGGGTTGGTCTCGTTTCCGATAATCTCAAGCGCCTGTGCCTTTATCTCAGGAGTGATGGCGATGTTTTTTCCCGATGCCGTGTATTTCAGGTATTCAGGATCGCTCGTGTTGTAACTCCCGACCTTTGCGGGATCGATGACGAACTGCTGTTCGTACTGCGTGAACCGGAACGTTGCGGCGACATTGAGGGAATCTCCCGTCACGCTGTCAAGCGGGATCTCGAGATACGCAAGACCGATATCCGAGTCCGTCCCGGTCCGGGATTTGACATACTGCGCGGGTTCGAGCGACAGTATAGTAACATTGCGTTGCGATTCAGTCTCGATGGGGAGCGGGATCCAGAGGCGAAGCGTGCCGTTCTTTGGCAGCTGGTCTGCCGGGACGCTGAGCACTTCCGTACCTTCCCAGCTGATCGGGTTGATATAATTACCCGCGCCCTGCACTGCCGGGGCAAGGGCATAGGGTTTCAGCTGGTCGTAAAATGGCGTTTCACCCTTTTCAGCAGTCGCATTGCGCATGATGTCCATGTTGTGGTACTTGATGTTGTTGACCGTGCTTACGAAATACCACACGTTCCCGTCGCTGGTGATACACTGGCTCTGGTCGCAGGGGAGCCAGCTCTCTCTCCGCCCGGCCGGTACATCAGGGAATGTCGCGTTGATGATGGTCTCGATCTGCGAGCGGTTGTAGGGAAACTCGGCGGTCATCCTTCCGGCTATCGAAGCCCTGTTCCGGGCGTTCAGGGCAGCGGTAGCATTTCCTGCGGCGGTGTAGTTTTCCTGCGCCAGCGTGAACAGCTGCGCAGCGGCGTGGAGGTTGTTGTTCTGGAACGCGATCTCTCCCTGTGCAAAGAGGGCATCACCTTTTGACGCGGGAGTTGTGCCCTCCCGTCAATGCAGGCATGGCCTTACTTGTGGTACGGCTCACCATGATTCATCTTCACTGCCCGGTAGATCTGCTCGAGGAGAATGAGCCGCACCATCTGGTGGGTAAACGTCATCGGGGAGATCGAAAGCCGGAGATCGGCGCGGGAGAGCACGGCATCCGGAAGCCCAAGGTCACCGCCAATGACAAAGACAATGCTGTTTTTTCCCGCGATCTCCCAGTCGCGAAAACGGCAAGCGAGATCCTGGCTCGACAACAGCCGGCCCTGCACATCGAGCGCCACGACAACGGCACCCGGCGGGATAGCGGCAAGGATACGTTCGCCTTCCCGTTCCCTTACCTGTTCCTCGCTTGCAGCAGATATACCTGCGGGCCGTTTCTCATCGGCAATCACGTTGACCAGCAGCTTCACGTACGGGCGGAGGCGTTTTTCGTACTCCGCGATCCCATCTGCGAGGTAGCGTTCTTTTGTTTTCCCGACTGCGACAATCCGGATATGCATGGCGGTCACCGGTTCCCGGGGGAAAACACAAGGACGTGGTTCATGACAGGGAGAGTCGACCCTGCAAGGGGAAATACTATCCGGTTCCGTTCACCGCGACAGGACATGCCGGGTAAACAACTCATATCTATACTGAACGATAAATGTGGTATAACAGAAGAACCATTCAGGATATTGTCACGGGGTGCCATTGTGGACGAACTGATCCTCATCCTTGTCGTGATGGCAGGAATTTTTCTTGCGGCCTGCAGCATCGGGCTGGTCGCTCTCGGGAAGATCGTCGACCAGTACCCGGCAGGTCGTGACGAGCCCCGTAAGCGGAGCCTCTCGAACCCGGCTGAAGCGACGAAACTGATGGTCATCTTTGTCTGGATTCTCTTTGTCTGCGGCGCCGGGGCCGCACTTGAGGGGAGCAGGCTCGGATTTATTTTCGGTATTGCCGCCATCGCTGCCGCCTGCCTGTTCGTATTTACTGGTCTCTTATTTTCTTTTATCGTCCTTTCCATGATGAGGCGGCGGGAAAAGACAGCGGGCGATACTGCCCTCCCACAGCATACCGGTGCCGGACGAAAGAAGAACCCACCTCAGCCATCATCCCAAAACCAGCAGGAGCCAGAGATAAAATAACCGGGACACCATGGACCCGGCAACGAAGGAAGCAGGGCCTAACCGAATATCTTTTTTGACTGCTCGAGCGCCTCGACTGCAGGGAGCTTTTTGCCGGTCAGGAACTCGATGCACGCCCCGCCGCCGGTGGATATGTGGGTGAAGTCCTGCTCAATGCCGAGTTTTTCGATGACCGCCGCGGTGTGACCCCCGCCGACAACGGAGAATTCCACCTGCGATGCGGCCCGTAACAACTCGTAGGTGCCGGTAGCAAAGTCCGGATCCTCGAATACCCCGGCAGGTCCGTTGAAGACCACGGTCCCCGCCGTTTTCAGGGCCTGCTTCAGAGACATGACGGCGTCCATGCCGATATCGAGCACCGGCGCATCGGCCGGGATCCGATCGACCGGATACTCGGCTCGGCGGTTGTCCTGCCGCACGGCCACCGAGTTCGGCATGACAACACGATCCCCGAACCTGGCGAGGATCGCCTTTGCCTTCCCGATCTCCGGCAGGTATTTCAGTTGCTCGATCAGGAGGGTGGAGGGCTTCCCGATGTCGTACCCGCCCGCGGCTAAAAAGACATTCGCGACAACGCCGATCACGATCACCTGGTCGGCAATGCCATTGGCCAGCACGTGCTCGGCAACAGCGATGGAGTCATCGACTTTCGTGCCGCCCAGCACCATGCAGACCGGGCGGGGTGCCCCGGAGAAGACCCGGGAGAGGGTGGAGACTTCCTTTTCCATGAGAAGCCCTGCCGCCGACCGCATCACAAGCGGCAGGCCGACAACGGTCGGCTGGGACCGGTGGGCGGTGCCAAACGCGTCGTTGACAAAAAAATCCGCCATCGCGGAGAGTTTCCTGACAATATGGGTCTTTTTCGCCTCTTCGGGTTTCAGGGTCAGGTTCTCTTCGGCATTGAACCGGACGTTTTCGAGCATGACCACATCGCCGGCCTTTGCCGCCTGGACAGCGTCGCGTGCGTGTTTCCCGAAGATGCTGTCGACATAGGTCACCGGGCTACCCAGAAGTTGCCCGAGCTTTTCTGCGTGAGCTTCGAGCGTGGTGAAATCCTTCTTGCCCGGCCGGCTCTGGTGGGTGACGACAACCACCCGGCTGTCGGAAAGGGCACGGATAGTCGGCAGGTGCTCGCGGAACCGCTTGTCATCGAGAATGAGGTGGGAGGCCGGGTCGATGGGGGAGTTGAGGTCGAGACGGAGGAGGATTGTCTTGTTGGCGCACCCCAGTTCCCGTATGGCACCGATCGGCATCTGCCCCACCCCTTATGCCGCACCCCGTGCCTTGATCTTTTTCAGGCGGAAGAGCTCTTCGCGCTCCATCTCGTCAAGCCGCATCTTGATAAAATCCCGGGCGGCAGTCAGTTCCGGTATCACCTTGAACTCAAGCGCGTTCACCCGCCGCTTGGTCTTCTCGATCTCGTCGAGCAGGCGCTTCATCGTGGTCTCGATCTCGGCACTCTCAATGATGGACTCGACTAGGTCTTCAAACGCCGATGCGGTCTCGTCGATGACCGGCGACGTGCCCAGCACGCCGTACCCCCGGTCCACGAGGCTCTTTTTCACCTTTGAGGACTCGATATTCGGGACAATCACGCCCATGATGTTTTTGCTCTTTAAGGTGATTTCGGGGACTTCCCCGACCGAGAAGGCCGCCGACTTGACACCGATCGCCCCTTCGACCGTGTTTGCCATCGCCATCATCCCGGCCGCACGCTGGTATTTTTCCAGAAGATCGCCACGGCTGTCCTTTGCTTCCGCCAGCACTTTGAAAAATTCGAGGATGAGTCCATCGCGCTTCATCTTGAGGATCTTATAGCCGCGCTCGGAGAGCTGGATCTTCCGCTTGAGGTTGATCAGCTCGGAGCGGGTTGGCTTGATATCACGCAGCGCCATGGACGTTTTACTCCTTCTTCGCACCGCTCCTGAACTTCGGGTGGTACTTCTGGATCAGCTCGCGATCGATACGCACCAGCTGCTCGACCGGGAGTGACGAGAGCAGTTCCCAGCCGAGGTTCAGGGTATTCTCGATCGTCCGGTCCTCATCGTAGCCCTGGCGGACAAAGCGGTTCTCGAAGATGTCGGCGAACTCCAGAAACATCCGGTCCCGCTCGGAGAGCGCGTCCTTGCCGACGATGGCAACGAGGCCGCGGAGGTCGTTGCCTTCCGCGTACGCTGCGTAGAGCTGGTCGGAGACCTTCTTGTGGTCCTCGCGCGTGTGCCCTTTGCCGATACCCAGGTTCATCAGCCGCGAGAGCGAGGGCAGCACGTTGATGGGCGGGTAGATACCCTTCCGGTGGAGGTCACGGGAGACCACGATCTGGCCTTCGGTGATGTAACCGGTCAGGTCCGGGATCGGGTGCGTGATGTCGTCGCCGGGCATTGTCAGGATCGGGAACTGGGTGATCGATCCTTTCTTGCCCTTGATGATCCCTGCCCGCTCGTAGATGGTCGCAAGGTCCGTGTACATGTATCCCGGGTAGCCTCTCCGCCCGGGCACCTCTTCACGGGCGGCACCGATCTGGCGGAGCGCCTCGCAGTAGTTGGTCATGTCGGTGAGGATGACGAGCACGTGCATCCCGAGATCGAACGCGAGATACTCGGCAGTCGTCAGTGCGAGCCGGGGGGTGATGATCCGCTCGACCGCCGGGTCGTCCGCGAGGTTGAGGAAGACAACTGCACGCTCGAGCGCACCGGTACGCTCGAAGTCCTGCATGAAGTAGTTTGCCTCTTCCTTGGTGATGCCCATCGCGGCAAAGACCACGGCAAACTCTTCTTTTGCCCCCAGCACCTTTGCCTGCCGGGCGATCTGGAGTGCGATGGTGTTGTGCGGCAGCCCGGCGCCCGAGAAGATCGGGAGCTTCTGGCCGCGGACAAGCGTATTCGTCCCGTCGATGGTCGATATCCCGGTCTGGATGAACTCGTTGGGGGATGCCCTCGCCCACGGGTTGATCGCGGCACCGGTGATATCAAGCCGTTTCTCCGGCACGATCTCGGGGCCGCCGTCGATCGGTTTGCCGCCACCGGACAGGATCCGCCCGAGCATCTCTTTGCCCACCGGCATCTTGATGGTCTCGCCGGTGAAACGGATACCGCTGTCCCTGCCGATGCCGGCGGTTGTCTCAAAGACCTGGACGACCACGAGCTCGTCGCTCGTATCGAGGACCTGCCCCCGCTTGATCGTGCCGTCAAAGAGGACGATGTTGACCAGCTCGCCGTACCCGATCGGCTCAGTCTTCTCGACGAAGAGCAGCGGCCCGGCTATCTTGTTGATTGTTCTGTATTCCTTCATGCTGCCGACCTCAGTGCCGTGAATTCTGCTTCCATATCATGTTCGATCTTCGCGAGTGCCGGTTTGTAATCCTTGGTGAACTTGATCTGCGGCAGCTCGTTCTTGGATTTGACCGCATTGATCTGGGCAGGAGATACCCCTGCGGCCTGCGCCGCGTAGGCAAGGTCAGAGAAGCCCCGGATCGCCTTCATCATGTCGTACTGCTTCTTCATGCTGCAGAACGTGTCGACCGGGTCGTAGGCGTTCTGCTGCAGGAACACCTCGCGTATCATGCGGGCGACCTCGATGGTGATCTGCTCAGATTCCGGCAGGGCGTCCGATCCGACCAGCTGCACGATCTCCTGCAGTTCTGCTTCCTTCTGGAGGACTTCCATCGCCCATGACCGGAGCTTGTTCCATTCCGGCGAGACTTCCTTGTCGTACCAGTCATGGAGGCTGTCAAGGTAAAGCGAGTAGGAGTTCAGCCAGTTGATTGAGGGGAAGTGCCGGCGTTGGGAGAGTTTCGCGTCCAGTGCCCAGAACACTTTCACGATACGTAGCGTGTTCTGGGTGACCGGTTCCGAGAAGTCCCCGCCCGGCGGCGATACCGCCCCGATGACCGAAACCGACCCGGATGCGCCGTTCAGCGTCTTCACAAGGCCGGCCCGCTCGTAGAACTCCGAGAGGCGGGCTGCGAGGTATGCCGGGTATCCTTCCTCGCCGGGCATCTCTTCGAGACGCGACGAGATCTCACGCATTGCTTCCGCCCAGCGGGATGTCGAGTCTGCCATCAGCGAGACATCGTATCCCATGTCGCGGAAGTACTCGGCGATGGTGATACCGGTATACACGGATGCCTCGCGGGCCGCGACCGGCATGTTGCTCGTGTTGGCGATGAGCACGGTCCGCTCCATGAGCGGTTTGCCGGTCTTGGGGTCCTCGAGGTGCGGGAACTCGGTCAGCACCTCGGTCATCTCGTTGCCGCGTTCTCCGCAGCCGATGTAGACCACGATCTCCGCGTCGCTCCATTTCGCGAGCTGCTGCTGGGTGACGGTCTTTCCGCTCCCGAACGGCCCGGGGATCGCCGCGGTGCCGCCTTTCGCGATGGGGAAAAGTCCGTCGAGGATCCGCTGCCCGGTGATCAGCGGGATGACCGGGTTCATCTTCTCCCGCACCGGGCGGGGGACACGGACCGGCCAGCGCTGGATCATCGGATAGCCGGTCCCATCATCGAGCGTGCAGACCATCTCATCAATCGTGAAGTCACCGCTTTTGATCGTTTTAACGACCCCGGCCTTCGCAGTCGGGGGGAGCATGATCTTATGGACGATGTTGGTTTCCTGCACTTCTCCGATGACGGAACCTGCTTCCACTTTGTCGCCGGCTTTTACCAGCGGTTTGAAAGTCCATTTCTTCTCGTGGGAAAGCCCGGGAGCAGACACGCCACGCTGGATGAAGTCCCCCATCTTGTCGACGAGGACGGCGAGCGGGCGCTGGATGCCGTCGTAAATACTGGTGAGAAGCCCGGGGCCCAGCTCGACCGCAAGCGAGAGCCCGGTATTGATGACCGGTTCGCCGGGTTTGATACCCGACGTATCCTCGTAGACCTGGATGATGATATTGTCACCCTGGATCTTGATGACTTCTCCCATCAGTTCTTCCCGGCCGACCTTCACCACATCGTACATGTGGGCGTCAAGGTTGACTGCCGTGACGACAGGGCCGGCGATTCGTTTGAGCACTCCTGACTTTGCTTTCTTTGTCTTCTCGTTTTTCACTTCCACAGATCAACACCCACCGATCTCTTTATTTTCTCTCTCATTGACAGCCCCCCTTCCTCGCCGCCGATCGCGATCACGGTCGGCCTGACCGAGTTCTCCAGCGTGCTGCGGAGCCTGCGGGGGATCCGCTCCATGTCGCTGCTGTTCATGACGAGAATGCCGACCTGTGCATCGTGCAGTACATTGGTGATGCACTCGCTCAGCTTCTCATTGCTCTCGGCCGCGAAGGTCTTCCTGATGCCGGCAAGCCGGAAACCGAGGATGAACTCGCTGTTGCCGATGACTGCTATCTCCATTCACATCACCAGGTACTCGGCAATCCTTTCCGGAGGGAGTTTCGACTCCTTTCCCCGGGAAAGCGCCCGCAGGTTGAACACTTCGTACTTCTTCTTCTCAAGGTACAGGAGGATAGGATAGATGGAGAACGGGTACCGCTTCGACGACCGCTCCATCTGTTCCAGCTGGACCCGGGTGAGCCGGACTTCCATATCACCAACATCGGTCTCACCTCTCATCGCGTCGAGGAGGGTAAGGAGCTCCTTGTGACGGATCTTTGCCTTGAGCATATCGATAAATTCGCCCTGGTCACGGATCGCATTCAGGGTGGAGAAGTCCGTTTCAGAGAGATCGCCCCCGAGTATGTACATCTCCCGGGCGTCCTCTTCGACCCCGGCCGTCCGGAGCCGGAACAGGGTTTTGGCATTCTTGATATTGATATCCAGCCGGATGAAATCGAGGAACAAGTCCCCGCCCCGGATACCGCTTTTGGCATCAGCGATGATCCCGGCATAGAACTGCTTGTACAATTCGTTCTCCATACGGGAGAATGACCCCTTCTCCTTTGCCGCAGGCAGCTCCCGGGCAATCACGGGATACATCCGGTACCCTTTGAGCATATCGGCGATACGATCGATGCTGTCTTCCGCCAGCAGGCGGTCAAGCACCGCCCGGTCGAGGCTGCCGGCCGGCACGAGGATCTCCTTGATCCTCCCAAGTTTCTCCCCATGCATTTTACCCCGCAGGATAGTGAGGAGGTTCTGGATGTCCCAGCGCCGCAGGTAATCCTGCGTGAACTGCTTGAGTGCACCCGGGGTGATCTCTTGGATCTTCTGGTACTCCTTGGCAAGGTTCCAGGAAAGGGCGACCTCGATGAGGTCGATGCCCGCAAAGACCGTGCCGAGTTCGTCGATCTCCTGTTTGTATGCGGTCTCTTCGATGAGACGGGTGATCTCCGGAAGGCTCATGTTGAGCATCCGGAGGTACTCCTCCCGGGGGAGGAGTGTCGTTTTTCTCACCCGCATCCTGGTACATACGTAGATGTACGGTGCCGAGAAAAATCTCAAGCCGGCCATACGCCAGTCCCCTCATCCAAACAGGATATCGGATGCATCCTTCAACCCGGACTCCCACACCTTTGCAAGGAACGTGCGGTAACTGAAGTCTATCTGCAGTTCTCCCCCTTCGCCTTCAACAATTATCCCGCCGTCAATATCCACCGGATCGCCGATCTTAAACCCGGAAAACTGTGGGTTCTCGGCAATGACCGCCTTTGCTGCCGCCACGTCGCGTGCGTTGCAGTGGATCCGGCCTTTGGGGATCTCTTTTGCCGCTTCGGTGAGGAGTTTCTTTATCGCTTCACGATGGAAGCTCTCAGGGAACCGGGCAATCTCTGTCCGGGTGGCCTCGTAGACCTGATCCAGGAGCTCCTTCTGGGAATTCAGGTGCTCCCGTTTGACCAGAAGGTTGGCCGCGGAGATCTCCTGGGCGACTATGTGTGAAATCTGTCGTTCCGACTCCGCTTCGGCAGCGAGCTTGATCTCGGCGACACGCTGGTTCGCCTTCGCAAGGATCTGGTCGGTATCCTGCTTTGACTCTGCACGTATCTTTTCTGCTTCTTTTCTGCCTTTTTCCCTGAGTTCTTCAACAACGGCTTCCAGTCCCATTGTCTGCTCCGTTTCAGAACAACAGCAGGAGAGCGACCACGAGACCGAAGATAACGATTGTCTCAGGAATGACGGTAAAGAGAAGTGCAAGACCGAAAATATCCTTGTTTTCTGCCGTCGCGCCAACACCCGCAGAACCAATTGCCATTTCAGCAAGACCAGTTGCGAGACCGGTAAGCCCGACGGCAAGACTTGCGCCGATTGCCTTCATGCCCATCTGCGATGCCTGAACCATTTCAAGTGTCATGTTTCCATCTACCATTTTTAATCCTCCGTAAATCTTCGTTTCATGCCAAACGGATTGTACTTTTTGCCTCCACCCTTGTAGAATTTGGTGAAGAATTCGACATAGTGCAACCTGATCGAGTGGAGTCCGCCACCCAGAATGCCGAGGGCCGTGTTGAGCAGGTGCCCGATGATAAACACCAGCACGCCGGCAATGATGATGATAATGCCAACAATGGAAATATTTTTCAGCTGGGGCTCAATGAACAGTCCGATGGCCATGTAGTTTATAACCATGGCGATGGCAACTGACGAGAGCCCGACCGCGACGATACGTGCATAGGAGAGCACGTGGGAAAGGATCGTCGGGATTTCAACGATGTCGAGCACGGCATCCCGTGCGATCAACACAAGACCCAGCGCGATAAGTACCACGCCGACAACGGCCCCCAGCGGCACCCCTGCCCCGATCACCGGGAGCTTCGACAGGTCGGGCATGTACGGCATCGCGAAGACTGACCAGATAGCGACGAGAATGCCCCACATGACGGCAATCCAGCCGAAGTTGGCAAGGATCGCCTTCATCCGGTGCGCCCCGTGGTCCTGCCGGGCATGGTTCACCATGCCGAGGACACGCCCGAGCGTGATATGCAGGATGCCGATCCAGATCGCCATGATCATCAGTTCGGGGATCGCCGGCCCTGCCGCTCCTGCTTCCCCACCGATATTCAGGTGGCGGGAGAAGAGGATCGGTTTCCAGGGCAGTTCGAAACCAAGGAACTCACTGAAGAGCAGGCCGAAAAAGATGGTCGATATGCTCGCGTTTCGCAGGGTCGCCAGGAGCTGCTGGCCTTCCTCTCCTTTGAGAACCCTGCCGAGCAGGAAGACCATCGCAAGCAGGACCAGCCCGTATCCCACGTCCCCGAGGATCAGGCCGAAAAAGATCGGAAAGACAATGGAGACCATGAGCGTGGGATCGATCTCGGTGTATGTCGGCCGGGAATAGATGTCCATCAGCATCTGCGTGGGCCGTGCAAACCGCGGGTTATTGTATTCCACCGGTACGGCGTCGTGCTCAAGATCGACAGGAACCTCGGTGACAAAGATCCGGCCACCGGTCGCCTTTTCCAGGGCCTCGCTCACGTCAGCAACGCTCTGGGCAGGTACCCAGCCTTCCACAACGAAAGTCTCGTTCGTGGTGGCAAACCGGAGCGGCGCCTCGGTCCGTTCAACCTCAGCCTTCAGGATCTCCTCGCATGCAACCAGAAACCCGGTGTTGTCGCGCTTCAGGGCATCCAGCTTCCGGTTGATCTCATCGATCTCTTTTCCGGCTTCAGCGATCTGCCCGGTATAGAAGTCGATGCGTTCCTGCGGCGTCCCTGTCTCCTCCGGGATAGGCACTGACTGGAACCCCGCTCCCTGAAGCACCTTCTCCACTTCACCCCGGTGTTCACTGGGCGTGACGACAACGATGAAGAGCCGGTCTTTGATCTTCGTTGCGAATGTCTCGTTAGGTACACCAAGAGTGACTTTTTGGGTCACCGTGCCGGCAAACACAGTAAAATTCCTATACCCCCGGTACAGGTCGAGGTCGAGCGGGATGCCTTTGAACGGTTCGATCTCGGCGATCTCCTGTTCGTATTCTTTTAGCTTCGTCTCCAGTTTCGAACGCCTGCCGGTGAGCGCCTCGACTTCGCTTTCCAGGCCGGGAAGCTCGCGCTCGATTCTTGCCCGGAATTCGGACGGAGAATGTTTCCCTGCGGGCTCCACATCTTTCCCATGGATAGAGAAGACGTTCTCCATCGCACGGACCTTGACGAGATCGCCGGAAGCCTCGGTGGCTCCGGCAAGGGGCGTGCCGATCCGGAAACCTTCGTAGTCCCCGTTCCCCTGGTCGACAAAATCCTCGATATGAAACAGGTGACGACGATAGAGCTCGGCAATGACCGGACGCATCTGGTCCCGCGATGCCACGATGAGCAGCCGGCTCATCTGCTCAGGCGTTAACATGCAGCTGCTCCCTGAACCGCGAAACCAGCAGCTGCACTGCCTTTGAAAGGTTTGATCTTCCTCTCTCTTTCAGGGCCGCTGCACGCTGATTCCCCGCGTTCATGATTTCAGCGTGCTTCCGTGCTGCCTGGTGCCGTGCTTCGTCCAGTTTCAGCGTTTTATATTGTTCAGCATTGCTTTGCGCCTTGGTGATCAGGTTATCAGCTTCCAGCTCGGCCTGGGTGTGCCGTTGTTTTTTCTCCTCCTGCGCTGCACTGATCATTGATTGGTATTCTTCTTCCGTTTTTTTGATGTCGCGTAGGACCTCAGTCTTCATCCAACCCTCCTCTCACGGCAGTATATTATGTGGGGAAAAAAACCATATATGTATTGTTATTTATGTTCTGCTGCCCGATTTGGATGCAAAATTAAAAGGGCGCCGGAAGAATTTCAGGGCGATTCCTGCGTTAACAGAGAATTTATCCGTTCAACCTTGAGCGATTCCGGAAAGGGCGATATATCAACCCCGTTTCCCGACCCGGATAACCGGATGCCGGAGAGTTCGCCGGCAGCGCAGATGAGGTGTTGCTCCGGGTGAGTCCCCCGCCGGATGGAACAATCGGTCAGGATCTCCGGCCCGACGGACACAACGTAAGATATCCTTTTTGATCCCGGATGGTCTTTTGGGAGGACGAGCAGCGGTATATGGTATGTCCGGACGAGCTCAAGGAGCATGAGGGCAGGCTGTATGGGACCGTCCTCCGGGGCGGAGACGACAACCAAATCGCCAAGCGAGACGCCCTGACAGTATTCTTCCCTGAACGTCTCGATGCAGAGAGCGAACGGTTTTTTCACCTTCGCAACAAGCAAAAAAGAATGATTTCCCCTGACAAGCAGGACGTCATCAAGAAGAGGATAATTCATAGTGCGGTGACATTTTCTGACTGGCAGCTGGGACACATGGCGTGTTTGCCGACGCCTTTGAACCGTTCCCCGCACTCGTTGCACCGGTAATCCTTTCCCTTGACCCGATCCGGAGGGATCTCCATATCCACCGGCCCACCAACGGTACACATATTCCAATCACCTCACTACGACATCTTCATCTGATTATTTATTCCTATCCCCTGTTATTTTTCCCGACTGCCGCATCAACCTTTTACGGGATAAGGAAAGTAAACACCACGAGTGATATGATCAGCATGATACACGAATGTTTTACGCCGGCAGCCAGCGACGCCTCCCCCATTTGACCGGCAATCAGACCGGAGAAGAGGGCCTGGACCAGGCAGGCATGAAAGAGAAGGCGATCGATGGTTTTTATTGGGATTGCGCCAATTCCCGCCAATGGTCCCGCCGCCGAAATACCGGAAGTGCTGATATGGGCGAGCACGGGCAGGAACTGGGTAGAGAGGACGGCCACAACAAAGAGAAATACAAAGAACGAGAGGTAGACAATCACGGAATAAATGAACATCTCCGCATGGCGTTCCCGTTTGAGGGATTCGCTCATCTTGGCATCGCTTGCGGCAATCGCGAGTACCTCGCCGATCTGCCCACTCATCTCGCTTGCCTTGGTGATGAGGGTCACCGTCCGTGCAATGGACGGGGTGCTGATCCGCTGTTCAAACCGTATCAGTGCCTCGGTGAAGTTTGCCCCCCAGTCCAGATCGCGCTTGATCCGGCGGATCTCATAGCTCAGGAGCCCGAGGTTGGTACTCACCATAAACCCGATTGCCTGGGAGATCGTGAGCCCGACCCGGTTGATGCCGGCCATCCGGTCCAGAAAGTCCGGGATCATTGACTGGATCCCCGAAACTTTCCGCGCCCAGACCTCATAGAATACCGCGTACGGTATGAGGACAAGCAAAAGCGCAATGATTATATGGTCATTAACAACCTCGATGAACACTTCGGGATCCGCATAATGGGGGACGCTCAAAAGCACAGCCGAAACGTAGAGGAGCGCGATTGGAACCGTCACGTACAGGGTCTGGTTCACATCCCTGACGAAGCCCTCGAAGGGATGCCGGATAAAATGGACCAGGTTCCGGATCCGGTCGTATTTTTTCAGCTGCTCGAACAATGGTTCTTCGCCGCCCTTCCGGATCACCCGCACATCAGCGTACGTGTTGAGCAGTTTTGCCTGGACATACAGCTCCGTCTTCTCCGCATGTACGGAGATAAGATCGATAAGGAGGATGAAAATGAGTGACCCGATCGGGATGAGCAGGTAGACCACCAAGCTAAGCTCAAGGACTGCCGACCCTCCAATCATCCCCATCACGACCATGATGATGATCAGGAAGAGCGGCCCGGCGACAAAGAGGGTCACGTAGGATTCCGCCACCATGGAGAGGACGTTGAGGAACTGTTTCTGTTCGAACCTCGCCTCTTCCTGGTAGAGCCGGACCCGTGTTGCGAGAAATTCCGCCATGTTGCCCCCGCTTTCAATGACCGAGAGCATGTCGTCGAGAAAATCCTTAAGTTTCTCGGACGGCGTAGTCTCGGCGAGATGGTGGACGGCGGTAACGACATCGTAACCGAAAAAATCCACATCCCTCACAATCTGGCGGAACTCGAGGGCAACCTCGCCATAGATGTTCGCATTTTCAGAGAGGGCACAAAATATGTCCATCAGCTGCGCTCCCCCCCGCCGCATCGCATACATGTACGCGACCGCGTTGTGGAGGGTGATGTTAATCTTCATCGCCCTGTTCCTTTTCTCGATGGCCGGGAGCCGGAGGAGAAGGGAATACCCGATATATGTCCCGATGACAAAGGAGAGTAAGACGGATAAAATTTCGAAAACTGCGGTATTGGAACCAAAACTAACCACCCCCGGCAGCGGGATATTGAAGACGTTGTAGATCCCCCGTCCCGACTCGATCTGAAGGGTCAGAAAGGCGCTGAAAAAATAGCCCAGAACCCCAAACAGTATTCCGGTCAGCAGGGCAATTTTAACGGAGCGCCAGAGGTACTGGTCAAGGGTCATTCCCACCCGTGCCGAGATCATGTCGGCATGGAGGTTGTGATACTTCAGGGAATCCTGGTGAATCCATCTCCGGAGATGATTCCTGAAGTCCATCATACTACCTTTTTAAGATCCGAAATGCTGGCAAGCACTTCGTCCCGGTTGATATGGTAGCGATGGAACAACGATGCAACGGAGATGTAATCGACAATCCCCTGCTTTTGCATTTCCTCGAGGAGATGTTTCCTCACGTGGATCTCCGACTCGAGCTGCTCGCGGTTCCACCCCCGCTGCTGTGCGATATCGCTGTATACCTGCGACCTGCCGGTATAGGTCGCCCGGTCAAGGACAGGATCGTACACGAAGACGTTGTTGACCCGCAGGTTTCCGGTCGCCGGGTCGAGACCGGCGATCTCCACGACCTCCTGGACGCGCCGGACGCGTTCGGTCCCATGGTAGATGAGCGCCTGGACGCAGATGATATTGAGCGCCTGGACCATGTTGCGCGGGACGTTCAGCGGCTCGCTTTCCAGGCGGTGAATTGCGGCATCGACGCTCCCTGCATGCATCGTGGAGAACGTGGTGTGGCCGGTGTTCATGGCCTGGAACAGCGTCTGGGCCTCAGGCCCCCTCACCTCCCCGACGAGGATGTATTCCGGTCGCTGCCGCATTGCCGCACGGAGCAAGTCAAACATGCTGATCGTGTTCCCGCCCTCAATGAACCCTTCGCGGGTCACGCTCGCGATCCAGTTGTCATGGTGTAGGGTGAGCTCCCGTGTGTCTTCGATACTCACCACTTTTGCGACCGGCGGGATGAAAAGGGAGACCGCATTTAACGAGGTCGTCTTGCCCGAAGCGGTCCCCCCGATAAAAAGCAGGCTCTTGTTGTTCTCGATGGCGAGCCAGAAATACGCCAGCTCGTCACTATTAAAAGTGCCGTACTCCATCAGTTCGACCGGCGAGAACGGTTCCTCCCGGAACTTCCGTATAGTAAACGAGGTGCCTCGGGTCGTCACCTCTGTACCGAGCGTCAGCTGCAATCGCGAACCATCGGGAAGGGTAGCGTCCAGCATGGGAGATCCCGTCGAGATATGCTTGCCGGATCGCTGGGCGAGCGTGATGGCCAGCGAGTTGAGGACATCGGACTCGAACGCAATGTTCGTCCTGATGTTCCGGTATTTCCGGTGATAGAGGAAGATCGGGATCCTGCTTCCGTCGCAGGATATGTCCTCAATGTGTGGATCTTTCATTAGCGGATCGATCCGGGACCAGCCGATAAAGTTCCTGGCCAGGTAATACTGGAGCCGGAAGAGCGTGGAGGGTTCAACGGACAGACCATAATCGTCGAGAAGGCCATACATCTTGTCGAACAGGATCTTCCTGCGATCCCGTTTGATCTCATCTGTTGTCAGGATCAGAACGTCCCTGAGATCTGCATGGAGCCGTTCGAGCAGTTCGTACTCGAAATCCGAGAGCGGGGGTTCAAAGAGGAGATATTCTATCTGGTTGCTTTTTTTATTCAGGGCTATGTTTACCAGTGTCCGTCCTTCTTCTATCCAGTACTCGTCAATGAGATTGTACCCCTCCGGCAGTCCGGCTTCGACAAGCGTGCCGTCGCGCGAGAAGTTATACTCCTTAATGACACCAAACTCTCCCTTTTTAAAAAACCGGAGATACTGGCCGAACCCCTTACCGGATGTCCCCGGCGCAGTTATTCCGGATTGTTCCGGCACCTGCTCCGGGGCGATGGAAGTACTACCTGGGTTGCGGATTACAGGTTCCGTAAGATCGACCGTCACCGGAACCGGATCTGACGGCTTTTTCTGCCCTCTATGAAAGAATTCCGACAACCGCATACGACCGATCCTTGTCCCTCTACATGAACCTGCTTGCCTTGGATTATAGTTCGGGAGATTATTCTATAAATAGTGTTTTACATCCGGGCATTGTGGTTTGCCGGCTTTTTCTCTGCACCGGCAGTTGAACTTTGATAATCACTGTATTTTTACCGGGTATATCAAATAAAGGAGTATACTGCAAAATTATGGCATACGCAGGAACGGGACTGGATTGCGGCATCCAGTACCGTTATGGATAATACCCCTCGATTAAGGGCGGTTACAGTTCAAAGAGAGACAGATATCTTTATCATTGCATCAAAAGAGAGTTTCCTGTGCGAATTTACGGCAATATTTACGGGAGTGCCGGATAATGGAAACCCACCAGACAAAGATGCCAACCGGGATCGCTTCACTGGACCCCATCCTTGATGGTGGGGTACCCTCCGGATCGGTGATCCTCCTTCTTGGGGAGATAGGCGCAGGAAACCATGAGTTCATCTATAGTTCCATCGTCAATATGCTGGAGCTGATGAAAGGCCTGCCTGTGCCTGATGCCGTCGTCCCGAAAAAGATCCGGTATGTTACCTTCACACGGCTTGAGGAAGATATCCGTCATGAGATTGTCCAGTCATTTCCTGCCCCGGGGATCATGGATGCTGTCGGCACCATCCAGTTCGACGACCTTTCCGATCTCTATTTCGACCGCAGCATCGTCCCCGATGAATGGTACAGCCACAGCGACACTCTGACCCGGCTGCAAAAGCGTTCCGAGCACGGGAATATTTTCCTTAGACTTGCTGAAATATTCAAAGCGGCAGAGGACGAGAGCGTATTCATTCTGGACTCCGTCACCGATATCGCCACCCAAACGACCCTCCCGAACCTCTGGCACGACCTGACGGGATTTCTCCGCGGCCTCCAGCGGATATCGAAAAAGAGGAATATCACCATCTATCTCCTGCTCAGCAAGGGAATCTTGGACGCGGTAAAGGAGGCGGAGCTTGCCGATATCGTTGATGCGGTATTTCTCTTCCAGTGGGAGGAGAGCACCGGAGCTCGCCGCCAGCGCGTGATGTATTTCGAAAAATTCCGGGGGGTAATGCCCGCCCTGGAAGAACAGGACCTGGTGAAATTTGCCGTCCGGATATCTACTTCCGGAGGCTTCGAGGTCAGCAACATCAGGGTAGTCATATGAGCGCGGAGCGCGTTAAAGTCGGGATCGTCGGACTTGATGATATGCTTGGGGGGGGCCTGATCCCCGGCAGCATCTGTGCGATTATTGGCACATACGGTACCGGGAAGACAACCTTTTCCCTCGAATTTACCTGGGACGGGCTGAAAAACGGGGAGAACGTGATCTATATCAGCCTTGAAGAGAGGGAGGACCGGATTATCAGTTACATGCGGCAGAAAGGCTGGGACGTAGCCCCGTACCTGAATAAGTCCCTGTTTGTCATCAAGCTCGATCCGACCGATTTCAACCTGGCGAACAACCGGATAAAAAATGAGCTCCCGAACCTGATCAGCGAAGTGAAAGCCAAGCGGGTAGTCATCGATCCCATCTCCCTGTTCGAGGACCTCTTCGAGACCGATGCCGACCGGCGCCACGAGATGTTCCGGTTCGTGGAAGGTCTGAGGGACAAGGGATGTACAGTCATGATGACTTCGGAGACGGACAAGGATAATGTCTTTTCAAGCCGGCACGCCCTGATCGAGTACCTAGCCGATACCGTGATCCTTCTGAGATTCATGCGGGCGAGTGATCTGACCGATGTACACCTCGCGCTGGAAGTGGTAAAGATGAGGATGTCTGCCCATTCGCGTGAGATCAAGCCGTACGAGATCGAGCAGGACCGGGTGCTGGTCTACTCCGAAGCGAATGTCTTTTGATAACGCTTTTTTATGACTCTCTGGCGAGATCATCAGGGAGATTGTAACGGAGGGCCGTAATCATGACCGCCCGTTCTGTTCCATGAATCTTTTTTACTCCGGAGAAAACCTGAGTTTTCAACGACTAATATAACACATAGTGACGGCGGGGATATTACCTGGGTCGCACCGGTGTAAAAGGCCAGCGGTCTTTTTTTTATATTGATATCCCGAAGATTTTGAGCAGGATGAGGATCAGCACACCCGGCAGCCCGCCGACAGCACAGACAATGATCGTCGGGATGCTGTAACCGAGATCGGACTGGCCTATCCATTGCATCACGCTGAGATAGTTAAGGCAGAACAATAGGATGAGGCCGAGGATTGCGTTGACGACGAGCACCGCGAATTTTTTCACGAAATAATACGCAATGGCGAGGATCACGATGATGAGGACGGCCGCAAGGAGAAGATTGCTCATAGTTACTTACCAATGATATGCTGCTTATTAACTCTTATCGGAGGGAGAATGTACGAACCAATGGCGCGGCTCTCCCTGCCGAGGCCTGCGATCTCCCGGTGCAGTTCGAAGACATTGCCGGCCAACATCGCACTCCGGATAGGTGCTGCAAATTCCCCGGCCTCCATCCAGAACGGGTTTCCGATCTCAACCGAAAAATCCCCGCTCATCGGGTTTGCCGTATGTGCCCCGACGACGCTGTGCACGTACACGGCACGTTCATCGGCGATCTCTTCCCGTTTTCCGTCCACAACGAAGTTGTGGTGCCCGATGGAGGGGATGCCGGTGAAACCGCCACGAACCGCACTGCCGGTCGTCGTTTTGCCGAAACGGTACGCGGTCTTGAGGTCATAAGCGAACTGTTCCAAGATCCCATCCCGGATAAAATCAACCCGCCGGGTCGGGGTCCCCTCCGCATCCCACCAGGCACTCCCATTTGCCCTGCTGATATGGGGGTCATCGAACATCGAAATGCCGGGTGATGTGACCGCTTCGCCGATCTTTCCCTCAAGCCGCGAACGGCCCTGGTGGACATTCCGCCCGGAGAGTGCCGGTACAAAGACATTTGAGAGCAGGTCTGCATAGGCAATGGGTGAGAGGATGATATCGTACTCGCTCGTCACGATGTCCTTCCCTCCCGCAGAACGGGAGGCAAAGAAGGCCGCCCGTTCACCCACGGACTGCGGGTCGACCTTGTCCCGGAAGCTTGCATGGTCGAATTCATAGCCGGTGGACTGCCCGGTGATCGCTTCCAGTGAGACAGAAATACCGGTATGCCGGTACGTATACCGGATCCCGTGACTGTTGGCAAGGGTGACCGTCCCACGGGCGAGCCCGGCAGAACCTGATGTGATTGCGGCATCGGGATATTTCGCCGCCCCTGCAAGCAGGGAAGAGAGCAGGTCCCGTGAGAGTTTCGGCTCGACCTGAAGGGAGGGATCGAACGAGAGATCGGCACCCGGCACCTCTGCCGGATACGGCAATCCCTCCCATGTCTGGGAAGTGGCCAGATTCCCGCTCGCGATGGCCGCTTCAAGGCAGGCCCGCCACTGCTCCGGATCGTTCGTACTCGACGACCCAATCCGCCCCTTAATCACAGTCCGGATACAGAGCCCGCAGTCGCGGGATGAGGAGCACAGGCTCACGTGCTGCCGTTTCAGATCGGCAGAGACCGAAGTGCCTTCGACATAATAAATCTCGATCTCTTCGACCCGTTTTGCGCCTTCCCGGATCAGTGCCTCAATCCATTCCACTGCCACCCACCACCGCTTCGGCAACGAGGACGTGCGGCGCACCATCGCTCACCGGCACACTCTGCCCGCCCTTCCCGCAATATCCCGGGTGCATCACCCGCTTGTTGCCGCAGAGAACGATCCCATGAAGAGTCGAGAGGATCTCCCCGGAGAGCGAGACATCGCGGACCATCCGCGTGCGCTCGCCCTGCTCGATGAGGTACCCGTACTCGGCATTGAACTGGAATATGCCGCGGCCCGGATCGACCTGCCCCCCCCGCGAGCCCACAAGAAAGATCCCGTTTCTGCACTCCGTAAGGATTTCATCGGTTGTCGCATCACCGGTTTCGATATAGGTATTGCTCATCCGCACAAGCGGCGGCTCGCCCGGCATGGCACGCGCATGCCCGGCAAGGCCGTCACCGACTGCCGAAAGGGTCTCACGGTCATGGAGGAATGCGTTCACGACACCCTTTTTTATGATCTCCGTCCGGCCGACTGCCACGCCTTCGGCATCGACCGGCTCGAACCCGAATTCTTGAACCGACGGGTCGTCCACGATGGTGAGGTACCCGTTGCCGATCGTTTTCCCGGTCATACCCCCGAGAACCGAGTTTCCCTCGTAGATGAGGTCGCCTTCGCTCGCATGCCCCACCGCTTCGTGGGCAAAAACACCGGCAAGTTCCGGGTCAAGAACCACCCGCATCTTTCCCCCTTTTACCGCACCGGCATCCAGTAACGCAACCGCGATATCCGCCGCTTTTTTGCCGGTCTCCTGCCGGTGCCGAAGGTTGAAGCCGTGAATAGAGTGGTCGCGTTCGTACCCCATCTGGATATTCCCGGTCTGTGAGGCGACCGCCATAACCGTAAAACCGGATCGGCAGATCTCGTAAGCGTATTCGGTGCCGGAGCTGTCGGAAAAACTGACATGCTCGATCCGTTCCATGTAACCGGCCCGCCGGCTGGCGACACGCGGGTGCCTCGCCGCCCGCTCAATCTCAGCGAGGAGCGCGGACTTCTCTTCAATGCTTACATCGCGGCAGTCTTCCTGTACCGCGGGGACTGGAAGAACTGACCTTGGGGCGTCGGCAAGGCTGACCGGTTCTTCAGTGACCTGCGCGAGCCTGCCGGCAGATTCAAGGAGCCCGGCAAATTTTTTTCCGGTACAGGGGATGTAATTGTCGACCTGCAGAATACCCCAGCCGCGAGGGCCGAGGACCCGGATTACGGCCTTGCTGAAAAATGATGTGCCGGCAGATTCGACAACACCGTTGTCGATATCGATATGGGTGACCTGCCCGGTTACGTGCCGCATGTCGTAATACCGGCTGCCGGGCATCTCGTTCATGCCACGGTCTTGTTGACAGCGGGGGTTTCCGCGATCATCGCGGTCGACCGCATCGCCATCTTCCTGAGTTTTGTGAGGAATCCTTCGGTGTTCTCCGGGACCAGCGCTTGCTTGAGCACTTCATCTAATGTATCAACGGGAATTATCGTCACGAGGGGCTTGAACTGCTCCTCGATCAGGACATCGTTGATGTTCATCCGGGGGACCAGCACGGTCTTTATCCCGGCCTTCACCGCCGCTTCGATCTTGTAAGTCACGCCGCCAACCGGCAGCACATCGCCCCGGACCGAGAGGGAACCGGTCATGGCAACATCCTGCCGGACCGGGATCCCCTCGATCGCACTTATCACGGCGGTTGCGACGCTGATGGATGCGGAATCTCCCTCAACACCCATGTAGGTGCCGATGAACTGGATGTGGAAATCGAATTCCTTCACATCCTTGCCGGTAAATTTTTTCACGATCGCGCTGACGTTTTGGATGGACTCCTTCGCGATTTCCTGGAGCAGCCCGGTCGCGATCACTTCCCCGCCTTCTTTTCCGATAGCCGGGGTCACCTCCGCCATGATCGGCAGTACCGAACCGGCGTCGCTCCCGGTTACGGCAAGCCCGTTTACCCGGCCGATCCGCGTCCCTTCGACAACGGTCATCTCGTACTCCCGGAGGTGCCGGGTGACTTCGTCAGAGACCTGATCTTCGATCGACCGTGCCGTCTTCTTTGCCTGTGTGACATGGGCCGCTGTGACAAGGGTCACCTTTTCCTGGCGGGCGATATCACCAGCAACCCGGATGAGCCCCCCGATATCCCGCAGTTTGAGGGTAAGGTGCCCCTTCCGGTTCGAGCGCCGGCGGGCCTCACGGATGATCTCATCTATTGCGCTTGGGTCGAAGTGCGGAATCTTCCCGTCATTTTTCACTTCCTGCGCGATAAACCGGATATATTTCTGCCGGTTCTCCGGTGTGTCCTCCATGCTCTCTGCCATATACACCTCATATCCGTACCCACGGATGCGAGAGCGGAGCGCCGGGTGCATGCCCCGTATCGCGTCAAGGTTCCCGGCGGCGACCATTACGAACCTGCAGGGGACCGGTTCGGTGCGTACCATTGCACCGCTCGAGCGTTCGCTCTGGCCGGTAATGGGAAACTCACCTTCCTGGAGTGCCGTGAGCAGGTTCTGCTGCGAATGGGGTGTCAGCGTGTTGATCTCATCGATGAAGAGCACACCACCGTGTGCCCGGTGGATTGCGCCGGCTTCGACCCTGTCATGTGCGGGAGTTTCCAGCCCGCCGCTCTGGAACGGGTCGTGCCGGACGTCACCGAGGAGTGCGCCGGCCTGTGAGCCGGTCCCGTCAATAAACGGCGCGATGTTCTTCATGTCATTGGAGACAAGAAGTTTTGGCACCATCGCCTCTTCGCGTGGCATGGTGTATCGCAGCGCCATGAAGACAAAGGCAGCCGCGATGATCCCCATCAGCCACTGGTACGTGATGAACGCGTAGCCGATGATACCGATGAGAAGTATCATGAGAAGGGTGTTCCTGAACTGTATCTTCTTCCTCGCCTCTGCCTTGTGGGCAGCGACGATCTGCTTGCCGCGGCCCCCGGAAACCGTCCGGATGACCGGGTTATTGGGATCATCGGAATTCGGGTAGACTAAAATGTCCTGCAGCTCCTCTTTGGGGAGGAGCTCGGCCATCGCCTTTGCAAGCATGGACTTGCCGGTCCCCGGGCTCCCGATCATCATGACGTGCCGTCGCTGGATCGCGGCCTTCCGGATCACTTCGACCGCATGCTCCTGACCGATCACCTGGTCAATCAGGTTAGCCGGTACCTCGATCTGGGAGGAGGCCCCGGCCACCTGAGGGGCGGTATCCGGGTGTTCGGTGTTGCTTTCATCGCGCACCGGTACTGCCTGTTCCGAAATTTCCATTGGAGAATTTACCTCTTGTACCCTTCAGAGTCCATATAAATTGACGCATAATAGTTTAAGTACTTTCAGCTGAGTGCAGGAATATGCTCGCCAGTTATGGTCCTGCTGAAAACCAATGCATAAAAATACGAAGGGTAATGGGTATATAGGAAAGCAGCGGTTCATGCTTTCACCCCAGCTGCGATAGGAGCGATACCATGAAAGTGATCAGCACGGAACGATCCCAGATTCTTGCGGCCCGAATTGCCGGGGCGCTCGATACGACGGTTGTCGACGTACAATTCTCCCGTTTTCCGGACGGTGAACTCTACCTTGCCGCCGGGGAGCTGGACGACGAGACGATCATCGTGGGGAGCATCACGGACAACGATGCGCTGGTCCAGCTGCTCCTCCTGATCGATGCCTGCGACAGCTCGACTAACCGGCTGGTCATCCCCTATATGGGATACGCACGCCAGGACAAGCGCTTCAGGGAAGGGGAACCGATCAGTGCCCGTGCGATCGCACGCCTGTTCGGAAGAGGGGTGGCCAGCTGCATCACCATTAACATCCACGAGGAAAAAGTGCTCAGGTATTTCGACGTCCCGACATCCAACATCTCCCTCGCCGCCGAGGTAGGGACCTGCATCAAATCCATGGACCTCAAAGACCCGCTGATCCTCGCACCTGACGATGGAGCACTGGCATTTGCCCGGGATGTGGCAGGTGCCGGCGGATGGGACTGCGACCACCTCGAAAAGACCCGGCTGAGCGGGAGCGAAGTGAAAATGGCCCCGAAGAAGCTCTGCGCAGCCTCCCGGTCAGTTGTGATCGTCGATGACATCATCTCGACCGGTGGGACGATCGCAACCGCGGCGGCGATGCTGTACCGCCAGGGGGCAGATGATGTCTACACTTCCTGCGTCCATGGCGTCCTGATCGGCGGCGCCTATGCGCACCTGAAGGCAAACGGTATACGTGACATCATCTGCAGCGATACGATCGAACGGGGCTGCAGCAGGATCACTGCCGCAGGTCAGGTCGCGGCAGCGCTCCGTTCCGGCTGAAGGGACATTCCTGCGTGTCCTTTGCGCACCAATGGTTGACCGGTTATTTCTATGAAATGCGTCCTTGATGCAACGGTTTTTTTCTCGGAAGTCCCGGTCACCGGTTCGCTGTATACGACGCCGTCCGTCATTGCAGAACTCCGTGACCTTCCCGCAAAGTGCCGGTATGAAAAACTCTCCGCCGATGGGCTGCAGGTGATCCCTCCGAGCAGGGAGAGCGCCGAGCGGGTACGGGTGGCCGCGCGTACGACCCGTGATTCCCCGGTGATCTCCGGTACTGACCGTGACCTGCTTGCCCTCGCCATCGATCTGGGGGCAGTTATCTGTACCGATGACTTCGCCGTCCAGAATGTAGCCACAGAACTGGGAATTACGGTCCATCCCCTTCTGCAGCGACCGGCAAAAAAGATCGTCTGGAAATACCGGTGCAGCGGTTGCGGCCGGTACTTTGAGACCGGCGGGGAATGCCCCGTCTGTGGCTCAAAAATCAGACGAAAACTTAAATAGGATCCGATGAATCTTTTTTTTCATGTCTTCCCTTGACGATCTCATCAGCAGGGCGAAACTGCTCCTCTCCGAAGGGCATAACCCGGGCCAGATAGCAGACGAGCTCTCGCTCTCCATGGAAACGGTGACGTGGCTTCTCACCCAGGCAAAAGGCTCCGCTGCGCCAAAAGACGTCCATATAGACTGGACTGCGGTGAGCAGCCATGCACCGATGCTGGATGAAATCGCCGTGATGCTCCTGAAGCGGTTTTACGGGTCGCAGCAGGGTGAGCCCGGGTTTTCACCTGCTGCAGGGGTCATTGTCGGCATCGCACTCTCCGGTATCCCTCTTGCCACGCTGATCGCGGTACAGGAAGATGCAAAACTTGCCATCTACCACCCGGCAAAACAGAACGTGAGCGAACACCCGGTCGGATCGATCAGCGGGAATTTTGCCCAGATCGCAAAAGAACGCTGCATTATCGTGGATGACGTAATCACCTCAGGAAATACGATGCGGGAAGTGGTGAAATACCTCAAAAAGCACGGTGCCACGCCGGTCGCCATCTGGGTGATCTTCGACAAGCGCGGCATCAGGGATATTGATGGCGTGCCGGTCTATTCGCTCTTCAAAATATCCCGGATTGACTGAGCCATCCATTTTTTCAGAACCATAGACAGGGTTCTGATAAGTTCGCGGGGGTTCGGGCTTTCTCGCGGGTGGTGATAAATGGCGGGTGGTAAACGCGCACGAAATTGTTAGTACTTCTCTCGAATTGCAAAAAATTAGGGTAAATTCACTGGTATTGGCTGTCCACCCGGATCATTATCATTGCATTTTGGTTCAATTTCATCGATAAGAAATTTTTCAATACCATCACGATCGCTTTGTTTACTGACTATTGCGGTTCTAAATCCAACAACCTTGTCTGTTACTTTTTTCTTGATACATTCGTTCTCTTCCGAATCTGATAAATGATCAAGGAGTCTTTGCTTAAGGTTCTTGGCTTGACCAACATAATAGCGTCTCCACTTACCACTATCCTTTTTCTTCACTAAGAGAATATACACCCCAGCCGACGTTGGAGCATACTTTTGTACATCATCCTCATTGTGATTATAACGGTTTGACCACTCTATCTCCATTTTACCCTCTTGGGGTTATACAACCCCATTATTTTATGAGATATATTACGTGGTATACATTGCGAACCGAGCAGAGTGAAAGTGACCGCAAGAAGAAATTAGATTCAATTTTTATTTGTGTAAGAACCAAGTAAGTAAAACAATACACTTGTGAGTGGCTAAAAATTAATGTTCAGTCTCGTTTATTGTATCATCTTCTTGTACGATTGAGGGAGATTCCATTTCTTTCCTTTTTTGTAATTTTGTCCGAACCGTTTTTAGAATTTGCTCAGCTAATGAAAGATTCGTCTCATCATTAAGATCGAGATTAACCGCTCCGATGCCGGGGAACTTGATATATGCTACTGCTTCTTTTGAGGTTATTTCCATATCATCATCCTTGTCGATACCCCCTTTTGTGCGCGTTTCACCTATTTGAGGTTCCGGCGTCAATTTGGGTTTTTCGACTAATATTATGTCTTTAATATCGGCTATATAAGCATTGCGGACAGAATTAGCCTGCTTTTGAGCATCCACGCGTTCAGCGCCCGTTATTTTCATTAAATCTATCCAGAAATTCTCCTCTTTTATACTAGATCCGAATTTTTCATTCAATATTGCCCAAAGTGGGATATTTTTTACCAGTTTTACTAAAGCATCTACTCTCTCCACTTCATGCCCATATGTTGCTTGTTTACCGAGCTCTGTTACTCTGATCTTACTGCCCCTTCCCTCAATTAATCCATATGACCGGAGATCAGCCATTCTTTGTAGGAATGCCCCACCCCTTGGAGCCTGTCCTAAGGTATGAGCAATGAACTCAGTACCGACTTCATCACTCTTGAACTGCTCATAAATTTTTTTGGTATCACTTAGTAGTGTGGTAAGCCGGTATTGCGGAATAGAGTACCCACCAACCTTCATAATCTTTCACCTTTACCAAATAAGCATTGGTAATATTAGTATAAATACCTTGCTTATGATACCAAGCATATTACTTATACAATAGGATCGATAATCTGTATTATAACGACTTATAGTTAGTTAGATCCCGATATAACAGGAATGTATGGGGTATATATCCAGCGAAGAATATATATGTTAGCAATGAGTATCTAAGGATCATCAGGATGGGGTGGTAGCAAAGATTGGTCAATGCGACCAACTTATAATTGGCTTGTGTCCCCCCGGACATCGTGGGTTCAAGTCCCACCCACCCCGCCGATTACAAATGCTGGTGTAGTATAATGGTAATATGATCAGTCCGTCCAGTTGAAAGATCCGGGTTCAAGCCCCGGCACCAGCATTGATTATTAATATAGACTAACATATCATTAAATTTTTTCCTCGTGGTTTATTCATCTATTGGCTCCAATAACGCAACTTTCACCTTCTTGCCTATCCATTCAACCGGGACATACACACGGCCAGAATTGCCAGATGGTTTGACAGTTTTTTCAACGATCTGATATGCCGTGATCTTGATCTCCATCTCTTGACCCATGCTTATTTGTTTGTCGCCACTTTTTAAATACCTTGTGGCTACATAAACGCTCTAAAGTGGATACAATATGAAAAGGTTTATTACAATGTAGCTACATATTAGATACATAGTGAAATACTATGATCCGCCAACTAACTGATCCAAGGGAATTAAAGGGACTGGCAATCCTCAGCCAGCCCGGCACCGTAATCCAGAACAACGAGGATGAATGGGACGTGAGGTCGCAATCGATTGATGCATACTATCACGTTACCCGTTCATTCCCGAAAGACCAGAAGGACCGGAAGATCCTCATTCAATCGCAGGCCACCTGGTCTTGCACCTGCCCGGACCACACAACCCGGAATGTGATTTGCAAGCACATTTACGCCGTCCAGCTCTCGCTTAAGATTGCAGGAGACATAAAGGAAGAGAGTACGCCGGCACAAATCGAGACTGCAGAGCCCAAGATCACCTGCCCTGAGTGCAAGAGTGAAAACATCAAAAAATGGGGGATCCGGAAAACAAAGTTTGGGGAGAATCAGCGATACCGCTGCAATGACTGTGGTCACAGGTTTATCGTTGATAAGGGATTCTGCCGGATGAAGAACAGCCCAAAAACCATTACCTTAACTCTTGACCTGTTCTTTAAGGGAGTGTCACAGAGAAAGATCGTTGACCACCTCAAGCAAGTCGAAAACGTGATTGTAACCCAGCCAACAATCATAAACTGGATCCGGAAGTACCTCAAACTCCTGTCGAAGTATGCAGAAAAATACAAGGCAGAAGTCGGGAACATCTGGCACATCGATGAAACAACGGTACACATCAAAAAGGAAGGGGAGAAGAATTACTATCAGTGGATCTGGAACCTGATGGATGCAAAGACCAGGTATCTTCTCGCTTGCCAAGTCACCGAAACACGTTATACCAAGGACGCCCGAAAGTCACTCCAAAAGGCGAAGGAGATCACCAACGTTCGACCAGACGCAATTGTAAGCGATGGCTTAATGGCGTACAAAGATGCAATCAAGTCTGAATTCTACGGCCTTGGCAGAATCCAGAACCCGCACATCCGGTTGAAGGACTTCGAGACAAAACCCAATAACAACATCCTTGAACGATTGAACGGAACATTCAGGGAGAGGACAAAGGTAGTTAGGAGTTTCGATAATCCGGTTGGTGCAATTGAGTTTGCCGCCGGTATGCAGACGTATTACAACTATATCCGACCCCACCAGGGTATCGGTGGACTGACACCCGCTGAGATGGCGGGCATCCCACTTGACTTAACCGGCAACCGATGGATGACGATGATCGGGTTGGCAAGCGAAGAAAAATAACGTCCACAAATCTTTTATACTGTTACAAAAAATTTTATATTGTTTTAATATAATGTAATAATTCAAACACGTGTAGATGATGAACCGAAAGGGTTCATAGGTACTCACATGCCCATCATCTACAACTAAAAACCATTAAATTAGTTTTACTGAATTCTGTGTTAATGAGATATAACCTAGTGAAACCTCTTTTAATTTCTGTCCACAGTTATGATCAAAACTTGCAACGTAAATCTCTTTTCCCATATCTTTGATTCCCTCAACAGCTCGGTAAAAATCCCCATCGCCGGCGCATATGATTGCAACATCAAATGCGCCTCTTGATGCTAATAATAATAAATCCGTTACTAAAGCAACATCAACCCCCTTTTCATATTTATCTAAAACTACTCCGGTCTTTTTATCATTTATTATTCTCAGATCGAATATTTTCACATCAAATTTTGGGAAGCTATTGAATTTTTTATATAGTTTTTCTTGAAGTTCGATTTGGGTTTTGGGTTGTGATCTATCGATTGTACAATACATTATAACGCGCACTAAATCATATGGTTCTATTGTCTCCTTCGATAAAAACTCAACAATTTTTTTATAATCAAATTTGATACCCTTTGTAAGTGCCCCTCTAAATATATTTGAGTTATCAATAAAAATCATCAATCTTTTCATACAGAATCCCTTCACCACTCTAAAGAAAATTAACCTTTTAGTTGATTATGGATATCTATTGTCAGATTCTTGAATGCTCTTTTCCCCCCGCCATATGAACCTGCACCTTCGGAACCAATAGTCCAGAATGATTCCTCGAAGTTATCCGACTTAAGAACTTTTTTGAAATCCTCAACAGTGGGAACTCTTTTCAATTGTCCTCTGCATAGAATGAACAATGATGGGAGGAGGCCATTCAATGAGTGAATCCCAAGGGTCTTCGTTACATAATATTTTTCAGGTTCATTCAATACATTGGGCATTCGAGCGAATATTGCGCTCCAATAATTCTTCAGAACCGCAACAACTTCACCCACTTTATAACCACTTGCGGTAAAGAAACCAATCACCGAATCGCTGACATAAGAGTCAAGGAGGGAATCTTCAAACTGACCCTGAGAAGGTAGACCCGATGTTGCGCGTGGCGAATTGGGACGGATAATGTAACCTTTAAATGGTGAGTCCTCATCTTCGGCAAGCATATTAGTTATCGTGGTTGCATAGGGTCCGTAGCCTTTCTTTGTTTCAAGAGTAAGGGCAGTATCTTTTGTAATCTGATCTTTGTCAACGGATCGTATCATCAGAAGTTTCTGCGCTGCTAGATCAGTCCTGATTCGTTTCTGTGTCTGGTTTATTGTTACGAACTGCTCGGCTTCCTCAATGAATGGATTCTTGATAGTATCTCCTTTAACAAGCACCGAGATCGGAACATTGAAATCAATTTTTTCATCCATCATTCCTTGCTCAAATCCTTCTCTAAATCCAAGTGTGCGGTGTTGACCATCCACTAGGTATAACAATGGATGTTCAACATGATCAGGAACAGGGATAGTAAGGTGGCCATCCTTGTAAACAACACCATTTTTCGCATCTCTCTGATAGAGAAGAATTGAAGTTGGGGATATTCCGCCCTTGGTGATGTATCGTGTAAATTGTCTAGCACGTGTGATGACTGGAGCACGTTGATAGCCTTCCTGGTGACTCGGAGACCATTCATCCACCGAAATAATTTTCTTTACGAAAAGATCGGCGAGCTGTACTGCTGGTATGGAGCAGACATAGATAGTCCGTCCATGTTGGCTTACCTTGAGACAGGGTATCTTCACATCGGTCATGATGTATCAAATATTCTTATTCACTTTATAGTATTTAAAATATTGGTTTAGTGATTTTTGATAAGATAATTTGATAAGTTATCATATTAGTTCGGAAGTCCCATAATTTGCCACAATAATTTCGAAGGTTCCATATCGTCCATCGCCATTGCAGTTGATAAGTCGTTTCGCGGGAATGGACGCAATTGAATAGTCTTTATAAAGAAGTTCTATCTCCGGCGCTTTTGAATTGCTCAACATCACGTGTACTCCTCGATCAGAAAGCCTCTTAAAGGTCTGCGCTAGCCGTTCCTGCTCTTTGAAACCAAAACCATTTTGATGGTATGCCGTAAAACTTGCGGTTTTCGAAAGTGGATAATATGGTGGATCAAAATAAACAAAATCGCCCTTTTGCGCCGATTGCACCGCGATGGAAAAATCGTTAGATTGTATTTCTACATCGGCTAGCATCCGGCTAAACTGACATATGGCATCATGTGAGGGGAGATTCCCCCGGACACGAGATCCAAACGGAACATTGTACTCTCCCGCACTGTTTACGCGCCACAATCCATTGTATCCATGTTTATTAAGATAAATAAAAAGCGCTGCACGCCGTATTTCATTTTTCCGTTGATTGATAATTTGGTTAAATTCCGATTTGAGTGCGTTAAACGCACTCTCATTATTCTCAAATTTCTCATCTTGTAGTTCATCGATAAGTTCAGAGGGACTAGTTTTAATAACAATATAGAGATTAATCAATTCTTTGTTCAAATCTGAAATAATTGCATGACTCAATTGTCCATGATTAAAAAGATCGGTGAGTAATGCTCCCCCACCAACAAATGGCTCATAATAAGTATTCCATTTTTTAGGTAACCTGGCTCTTAATGCTATGAGAAGCTGTCTTTTCCCTCCAGCCCATTTTACGATTGGTACAACCACATTTTTAGTTTTGAACGTCATCCCTTATGGATCTTTTCTAAATGCGAGAGGATAGGTGGCTTTAATACATATTTTGTGAGACCGCGAACGATTTTAGAGTATAGAAAAATTAATCTAATATTTATAATAAAAATCAAAATGTGATATAATTGTCAGCAAAAAAAGAGAGACAAAAGAAAAAAGACTCTCAAAAATATTTTGTTCTAAGCTTTTGGTTGAGTTTTGTATATTGCGAAGATAAAAAATTTCCAGAAAAAGATGACTGCGATTTTATGAAAAGTGAGTTAATTGATAGAGTATCAGAATTTTACCCAAGTGCAATTTGTCTAGATGATGAGCAAGATGGAGAGGGCATTTCGATGAGAATTGGGATAAAACATGATCCAAATACAGTTTTGGTATTAGATGGGATCCATCCGTGGGAACTTTTAGAGATTACTCCTTTTGAAAAAATATATCCTACTCAAAATCCAGCAACCCTCTTCCGTGAAAAACAGTGAATCCCAACCAATAAAAGGAAATTCCCTTGTTTTTTCAATTTAGACTAAAAAAAGATAGTGGATATAGTCCAGCAAATGTAAATGTGAATCACCGCCAGAAATTTACTTTTGGAAGTACTGTTTGTACTGGATTATCATTCGTTCAATTGTTATTATCCAATCTTTATATTAAAATAAGTCTCGCCATGCACCACCTCTGGTGCAAACATCAAAAGTCACGTTAACGCACCTGAACCGGTTCCAGACAAGATGGGTTTTTGCGCGCTCACCACCCGCGACTTATCACTTGCCTCCAAATTTATCAACCACCCGTTAACTTATCAGAACCATAGACAGATTAATTTATATAGAAGTTTAATTCCATCTTTTACAGCATCAGAGGAATACGTATGTTAGCTGGTCAACCAATTATCATTTTAAAAGACAATGTAGAGCGGAATTACGGGAGGGAAGCCCAGCGCTCGAATATCATGGCAGCAAAGGCAATCGCCGGCGCTGTCAGGACGACCCTTGGTCCACGGGGAATGGACAAGATGCTGGTCGGTTCAACCGGTGATATCGTGATCACCAACGATGGAGCTACTATCCTTGACGAGATCAAGGTCCAGCACCCCGGTGCCAAGATGGTGATTGAGGTCGCAAAGACCCAGGACAATGAAGTCGGTGACGGTACCACGACCGCCGTCGTCATTGTCGGTGCGCTGATGGAGCGGGCGGAAAGCCTGCTGGAGCAGGGGATCCACCCGACCGTGATCGCACAGGGCTACCGTATGGGCATGGAGAAAGCACTGGAAATCACGGACTCCCTTTCGTTTAAGGTCGAGTCGACGGACAAAAAGACACTCCTCAAAATCGCTGATACCGCGATCACCGGCAAATCCATCGAATCGGTGAGAGGCAAGCTCGACGGGATCATCGTAGATGCGGTGATGGCCATCACAGAAAAGACCAACGGGAAATTCGTCGCAGATGAAGACGATGTGATGATCAAGAAACAGAAAGGGCGTGCGATGGATGATGCCGAGCTGATCCGCGGGGTCGTGATCGACAAAAAACGGGTGAACGAAGGGATGCCTCGCAAGGTCGCAAAAGCGAAAGTCGCTATGATTTCGACACCTATGGAGATCACCAAGACGCAGGTGAAGGCAAAAATCAAGATCTCGACTGCCGAACAGATCTCCGCTTTTGGGGAGCAGGAACGCGAGACTCTCAAAAAACTTGCCGACGCGGTTATTGGTAAGGGCGCAAACGTGCTCCTCTGCCAGAAAGGCATCGCAGATCCGGTCCAGTTCTTCCTCGCCAAAGCTGGCATCTTAGCTGTCGAGGACGTACCGGAAAAAGATATGAAATATGCCGCCCGTGCCCTGCACGCAAGTATCGTGAACAAGCCGGAAGACCTGACCGAAAAGGACCTCGGCCATGCCGATCTCGTAGAGGAAGACAATGATATCGATATCGTCAGGATCTCTGGCTGCAAGAACCCCAAGACAATCACGATCCTCCTCCGCGGTTCCACCGACTACCTCCTCGACGAGCTGGAGCGTGCGGTTGTCGACGGTACCAGCGTGGTGATGGATGCCATTGAGGATGGGACGTATGTGGTCGGCGGCGGAGCAATCGAGACCGAACTTTTGATGAAGATCCGGGATTACGCGGAGACGGTCGGCGGACGCGTGCAGCTGGCAATCGAGGCATATGCATCCGCATACGAATCGATCCCCCGCACACTTGCAGAAAACTCCGGCTACAACCCGATCGACAAGCTGGTCGAGCTCAAGAACGCCCATGCAAAGGGCAAGAAAACGGCAGGGCTGAACGTATATACCGGTAACGTCATCGACATGCTCGCGGAAGGCGTTCTCGAACCCCTGCGCTCCAAACGCCAGTCAATCCAGAGTGCATCGGAAACCGCAGTCATGCTCGTACGTGTCGACGACATGATGATCACGCAGGCAAAGAAACCTGATGCAAGAGCCCCGTCAGCATGATGCGCGGGAAATAACCAAATCACAATACTTTTTTACCGTATTTTCTGTATAGTGTCCTAAGACCTCTTGGTGGCTATCTCCCTGTCTTCTCATCGGCCGCCCATTTATCAGATAACTATTAGTGGCATTGGCGAGAGAAATAGCTGAACCGGATGCCGAGGTAGTCTAGCCCGGGAAGGCGGTAGCCTCGAAAGCTACTGGCGCTTCGCGCCTCGGGAGTTCAAATCTCCCCCTCGGCGTACAGCAAAGGCCCGGGCAAACCGTCGGGTGAAGAACTGAAAAACGTATTAATGGCCTGAATTCTCATTAAAATGATAATTTTACGCTTTTTTATCGTTCGAGAAAATCAAAAAAATTAAATAGAGCATCAGCATATTATATCATGTCAAGCCTTTATGCGCCGGTAAATGTCTGATGATGAGAGGCAGGACAGCACAGCAGCCCTGTCTCCGATGGGGTGAGCGCTATGTTCAGGATCAGGAAAAACAAGCCCGCAGTTTCGGCCGATGCCCGTTCCTTCCGGACGGTTCGGAGGCTGAATATCAACCGGACCTACACGCCATTAAAAATCGGTGTTATAGCCGGGTATATTCTTCTCGGGATGTTATCGGCGTCAACTTCCATGTTTGGAATCCTTGTCGGTGCCCTGCTCCGGGTTGTCGGATATTGAGCACGCAGGGAATTTTCTTTTATCGCCGTCACGCGGGTATTTTAGAGAAATAGCAGGATTCCAAGAGTCGCGTGAATAAGTGCACAGGCAAGTGAGAAGAACGCGAGACGGGAGTGCCACGCGAAGGGTATCGGCCTTATCCGGTGTTTGTTCATGATGGGGACAAGTGCCGTGAGGATAAACCCGCAGAGTGCAATGATGCCGGGATAGATAAAAAGCGGCCGTCAGAGAACCGGGTAATAAGAGATCTCCTGCAGCATAGCTTACGTCACCACGATCGTTCCCTGCATCTCCGGGTGGATGGAACAGGAATAGTTATAGACGCCGGGTATAAAAATTTTCACGGCGTACTCCTGATCCCAGGAAAGAGGGGCCGAACTGGCAAGCCCGGAATCTTTTGAGAAGGTAACTGTATGTGCCACCGAGTCCTTATTTACCCACCGGACAGTGTCGCCGGCTCTGATGGTGATATTCGAAGGATCAAAGGCAAAATTCTGGATCAGCACCGTGTTGGCCGATACTGACGGGGTCGTTGTTGCCGGTAAAATAGTACCCTGTGTTTCCTGAAACGCGGGTGTCGCCGCGGGTGCCTGCCCGGGTTGGATACACCCGCACATTACTGCCAAGAGCATGATGAGAACGAGAACGAAAGGGATCCTGTTCATACCTGTTCGGCCTTACCTGATCTTTGTCATGGTGATCTATCCCCTTTGAGTGATGAGCACTTCCGCACTGCGTATGACTGCTGATTGGACCAATCCTGCACCGGGTTTTCTGCCGGCAGCTCAAGGACCAAAACTCACTCCAAGGCATTTTCCCCAATCACGGAGACCGATGCCTTATTCATGATCTCCTGAAATTCTTCGACGGAGTAATAGTCAGCGAACGCGATCTCCCTGAGGCAGTCATGGGGGAGCACCTGCCCGAACTTCCAGAGTTCCGGTGAGAGCGGGGGGAGGATCTCTCCGGTCTCATTCGGCGTGTAGGAACGGATCTCCCGAATCGCTGCCGCCACCCGGTCGGGAGCGCCTTCTTTTCCGGCCCGCTGCACGGTGACCGAGAAGTCATCATAGTGAACCCGGACAGCGCCACCCAGCCGATTTTTGAGAAGCAGGGCGAGGACATGGTTGAAGCGGCTGCCGTGGAACGAAGAAACCGTCACATCCGTCCCGCTGGCACCCGGCTGTTCCCGCACGCAGATATCGGAAACGGCTATGCCCGCCGGGAAGTGCCGGAACAGACCCGTCAGGATCTCCTGTTCCCGTCTGCCGAGAGGGAGGGGTGTGGTGCCTCTGGCAACAATCCGCCGGACAGCCCGGCAGACAAGGGAAGAGGAGCCGTATTCCCTGCCGGCCCAGAAAACGCGGGTCCGGTCGCTTTCGTGCGGGATCACGACCACGATATTGTGCGATTCGTCACATTTAATCGCAGACCAGCTCCGTCCGCCAAGCGTAAAACTCCCGGCATCCCGGCTGTTCACGAACCTCGCATCGAGTGTTCCCACCACGTCCCCGTCAGGAGTTACAGCACGGAACTCACCGCTTCCGATGATAATGGAATAGAGGTCTTTCCAGTTCGACCGCCCGAAGACCCTTTCGGCCTCGGTCCCCAGCATCAGCATCTCGCCATCAACGGCGAGGTAGCCTTTCGCGACAAGGTGGGAGAGGATCCGGTCCATTGCCCCGGAGGATATTCCGGCAAAAACCGGGTGCGAGAGCACTTCACGGGCGATTGTTTTCCTGCTGGCACGGGGAGAATGGAATACAAAGAGGAATATTTGCTGGACGAGCACATTATAGGGTTTTTTTGGCGGCAGGAGGTGTTCAACTTCTTTATTTATAGCGCATTCAATCACGGCGCAGCTGCAGAGGAGTTCGCACGGATTGCTCAGGATCCACGCGAAAAACGCGGTTTTTCCCCTTCGCCCACTCCGCCCCATCCGCTGCAGGAACGACGAGACCGACCCGGGCGGCCCGACCTGAACGATGGCATCAAGATCGCCGATGTCGATCCCCAGTTCGAGCGTACTCGTGCATACGATGCAGGCACCGCCTTCGCAGTCAAATGCCTCTTCCGCGGCCTTCCTGATTGCCGGTGAGAGAGAGGAATGGTGGATGTGCAGGTTCCGGATCCGGCCGGACACTGCTTTTACGATCTTCTCCGCCTCGCTCCGGCTGTTCACGAAGACAAGCGCCTTTTTCCCGGAGACGATCCGTACGAGCGCATCGAGTCGCTCCGTCTCCCCCTCCTCCACGACAAACTGGAACTGTTTTGCTTTTACTGGCGCAGGCACTGCCACGAGCAGGTTTTTTTGCCGGTCGTCTGAAAGCCACGAGAGGATCTTATCAGGATTGCCTGCCGTCGCGGAAAGCCCGATCCGCTGGAGCGGGAAACCGGTGATACGATCGAGCCGGTCGAGCAGGACCTTCATTTGGACCCCACGCTCGGACTCTACGAATGCATGAAGTTCGTCGACAACGACGTACCGGAGGTTGCCCAGATCTCCGGAGAGGTTCTTTTCCAGCAGGAGCACCTCGAGCGATTCGGGTGTTATCATCAGGAAGTGCGGTGCCTCCCCATCTTTCCACCCGCGGTCGCCATGCGGGACGTCCCCATGCCATTTCATCACGGACAATCCTGTCGGCACGCAGAAGGCACGAAAGCGCTCTTCCTGGTCGTTGATGAGCGCCTTTAAGGGAGAGAGGTAGAGACAGGACACTCCCCTGCGACCGTTTTTCAGGATATCATCCATCACCGGGATCAGGGCCGCTTCGGATTTCCCCCCGGCGGTCTGTGCGATGACCAGCACATCGTATCCGTCCGTTACCGCCCTGTACGCCAGCTCCTGCACTTCCCTCAGTTCGGTCCAGCCAAGCCGCTGGGAGAGCACGGTCTGGAGCGATTCGTGCAGGACAGGAAATACTGATGAGCCGTTCGTGTACATGCATTGCGCCGGCCATCTTATGGTCTTTCCGGGTCGTAATGCCGCCAGTCCGGGGGCTGCACCGGCAGTAAGGGCGCTCTCGTTTGCAGGACGGGCCAATCCTGTGGCTGTGATGGATATGTTGAGGGCATTTGCACTTTTCCCACTTCCATCGCAGATCTTCATCCGTCGTAATTACCGTCTGCTGGTACGAACCTTTTTTTGGTTATACGATGGAGAAATAACCATGGAACTCGCACAGAAAAAGTGCACAACTTACCGGCCCGGGTCTCCTCCAATCACGAGAAAGGATACCTTCGAACTGCTCAAGGAAGTGCCCGGCTGGTCGCTGGAGAACGGGCACCTCACCAGGCTCTTTTCCTTTGGCGACAGCGGGAAGTCTATCGCGTTCATCACCGAGATCCTTGCGCTTTCGACCGACGAGGGGCATATCCCGGACGTATCACTTACGGAGGGAAAATATGTCGGGGTCAGTTACTATACCTACCCGGCAGGCGGCCTGACGCTCAACGATTTTATCATGGCGGCAAAGATTAATGAGCGGACCGGGGACGAATAAGTCCTGTATACCCGGATTTTTTATATTATCCCGATATCGCATTTCCCCTGACTGCGGCTTCCTGTTGTTGCCATTTTCCGGATTCCGGAAGGCTATCGGCCGGACATCATTTTCCTGAAATTCCCAAGATCTTTATATCCTCTTTCGTCCAAGTGTTCCGGATATGCGGTTACTCCCGTAACCAGAACCGGCATGCTGATAGATATCCGGGGGATGAACGGGCTGATTAAGATTTTATCCGTTATCATGACCCTCTTAATACGGATCCAGCAGCAGTAAATTTTTTAAAAATTGTGGGAACTCTTTTCAAACGAGCGGCTTTGGCTGCTCGCCGGTGAGCGCCGGGAGCTTTGTGGGTTTGACCAGTACCTGTTCTTCAGACCGGCGTATCTTCTCGATGATCAGCTCTTTTCCCTTCTTTGTTACTGCAAAGACCGGCACGGATACACCGGCTTGGACGAGTGCCTTTGCACCGGCAGCCTCCCGGATAGTCTTTGAGGCACAGGCCGTCACCAGGTCGGAAGCTGCAACAAGCGATTCTGCCTCTTCCCGCGAAAGACCGGTGACATGCACCGCAACGATCATGGTATCGGGATGGATCCTGCGGATCGCCGCTGCTGTATCAGGCAGGGCGACCGTAACTGCGATCCTGCTGAAGCCTGCTTCATTCGCGAGTGCAACGCCGGCCAGCTGATCGATCGTCGCATGTTCGCGGTCGAGGACGATACCGCCGCCCCGCTCAATCCTGTCCATCACCGGGATATACGGGGATGTACTGACGAGCCCGGACATCCTTCCCCCGATACCCTGCACCATTGCGGGCGTCGTCACGACAACGGTCCCGGCCCCGTCGCACGCGAGGACAACCGCATTGATGAGACCGGCGCGGAGGCCGAAACTGAGCAGCTCCGAGGCCCCAAAGCCGACGAACTCGCGGTTGTCCAGCACTTCACGGTCCGGCGTGCACATGCCAAACGCCTTGATCCGGTGTTCGATGTTTGCCTTCACGGACTCTTTTTTGATATCAGGCACCGGGTACGCGAACCGTTTTGCAAGCGGGCAATCGGTGATTATTGCCTCGCCGACTTCCACGACATGCCCGTTCCGTATGACGATCCTGGATCTGCCCATCGCTTCGATGATGTGTTCGTCCTTATCTGGATCTGAAGATGCAACCATTGTTGTCTCCGGCAGGATAGCGTGTTTTATCTCTGGTATAGTATTGTACAGTGCGCCAGTATCAAATTCATTCTGTATAAATATGGGGATATTGATAATTGGGGTGGTTGCAATCGCTGCCACCCGGTGCCTGCCATGCAGGTGGGAGAGAGATCAATCCAGCCGGAAATTACGGATCACTTTCTCCCGGATCGCTTCCTTGGGGTAAGCGCCGATGATCCGGTCCACCAGCTTCCCGTACGAGAAAAAGACGATATTGGGGATGGCGGAGATGGCAAGCTGCATCGCCAGCTGCTGGTTTTCATCGGTATTGCATTTGCCGAACGTGACTTTACCGGAAAATTCGTGGGCAAGTTCCTCGATGGCGGGAGCAACCCGCCGGCAGGGCCCACACCACTCCGCCCAGAAATCGATCACGAGCGCCGGGTGCTGCTGTAAAATCCCGGCGATCTGATGCTGGCTGACGGTGATCACGCCGCCGGTTGTCCCTGCATGTCCTGTCCTCTCCTTCAGCTCCTGTATCCGCTTTTCGCGTATTCTGGCAAGCTCGTCATCGTCCATGTTTTTTTAATATGCCCATGCTGCTAATTTAATGTAGCGAACGAACGACACCGGCTGACAAAACATGCAGGATCTGCGGGGTAAGTGGATAAAGTATATCAGCGCCTGCCGACAATAATATAACCCTGACTGCAGGAGCGAGGTAGGGTAGTCAGGATATCCCGACGGGCTCATAACCCGTAGATCGATGGTTCAAATCCATCCCTCGCTATTTTCTAAGAGCGCCTTTTTCCGATTACGGGTTTTTTGAGGGATTTTCCTATCATGCCGGAATTTTAAAACCGGTCCCGGAAATGGAGGGTGATATCGGCATGTCCTGCGCCCATACCAGAACCCTTTGACAACAGTTGGGAATTCCGATCAGAGGAAAACAACCCGCACGGCACTATCACCACAAATATATACTATCGGCAGATACCCCTCTTTTGCCCATCGGGTGATTACCCAGTCGGATGGACAGTTCCAGGAGGAATTAACAATGGATACCTTCACTCTCACGATAATTGCAATAATTTTGTTTATAGTTGTTGTGCTTCTGGCCATGGCGATCCGGATCGCCAACCAGTGGGAGCGGGTGGTGGTCCTGTTCCTCGGGAAATTTGTCGGCATCAAGGGCCCCGGGTTGTTCTTTATTATCCCGTTTTTCAACCGGGTCGCGTACCTGATCGATATCCGGGTTGTCACGACATCGTTTAATGCCGAACAGACCCTGACAAAGGATACGGTTCCCGTCAACGTTGATGCGGTTCTGTTCTGGCAGGTTATCGATGTGGAGAAAGCCGCGCTTGAAGTCATGAATTACAAGGAGGCGGTATTCCTCGCATCCCAGACGGCTCTCCGGGACGTTATCGGCAAGACGTTCCTTTCCGAAATGCTCACCGGACGGGAGGCAATCGATATCGAGCTTCAGAAAACGATCGAAGGCCGGATCAAAGGATGGGGTATCAAGGTCCTCTCTGTCGAGATCCGGGACGTGGTCATCCCGAGCGCTCTCCAAGATGCGATGTCCATGCAGGCGCAGGCGGAACGTGAGCGGCAGGCCCGTGTCATTCTCGGGGATTCCGAAAGGCAGATCGCCGAGAAGTTTGAGCAGGCCGCGAAGACGTATATTAATAATCCCACGGCTCTGCACCTTCGGGCGATGAATATGCTCTACGATGGATTGAAGGCGAATGCAACGATCGTCATCGTCCCGTCAACTGCTCTCCAGACCATGACGCTTGGGGACATGACGGGCACCATCGCGCTTGCAAAAACGATAACAAAAGAGAAGGAAGGGCAAACGGCTCACGAGCAGAAAACACCAGAGTAATTTTTTTTTTCAGGAATCCTGGATTTCCCGGCTTTTCGGATACGAAAGCTTTTATTCAGGTGTTTTTGGAAAAATCCTGTTGGTCACCCTGCAAAAGGAAGAAATAATCCTAGGAACATAGGTCGATTAAATTATGATATTTATCATGGGTTGGCTGGCTGTATGAAAGCGGATACGCTACCAGTCACCGGCTCGGTTCACTCTGGCACCACAGACATCGTCTTTACTATTGTATACCAAATACGACGCAGGAGCATCACGATAGAGGTTCACCCCGACAAATCGGTGACCGTACGAGCTCCGTTGCGGGCGTCGGAGGCACGGATCCGGGATCTGGTCGAACAGAAAGCCCCGTGGATCGAGAAAAAGATCGCCTGGTTCGACCGGATCCGGCAGTTCACCGCCCCAAAGGAATATGTGACCGGGGAGATCTTCCTCTTTCTCGGCAGGCAATACCGTCTCGCCATGCATAACGGTGATGATTCACCCCGGGTTACGCTCCAAGAGGGGAATATCGATGTTTCCGTGCCGCAAGGTGCTGACAACCGGCACTGCCGGCAGATCGTGAAGACTGCACTCCTTGAATGGTACCGGGCCAAGACGTTCGAGCAGATTGGGGAGATGGTGGGATGGTACGCACTCCGGTTGGATATCCCGGCACCCCCGTTCAAGGTGAAACAGATGAACCGGCGCTGGGGGAGCTGCGGGTACAGGAACTGTCTCAATTTCAACATGGCCCTGATCATGGCACCCATCGGCCAGATCGAGTATGTCGTTGCCCATGAGCTTTGCCACATCCGGCACAAGAATCATTCCTCGCGATTCTGGAGCCACCTGAAGGAGCTGATGCCCGATTATGAAATCCGGCGGGAGGCATTGCGGGACGATGGCTGGAAGTATATGCTGTAGGCAAGAGATCGACAGGACGTACCCGAAGGATCTCTCCCGTTGTCGAACGGAGAAATCCATCAAAAAAAAATTCCCTTTATTACGATGTCCCGGCCTCAAACGACTCAAGCTTGGACTGGTAGGTCTGGTCGACAAAATCAACCTGCCGTGGCTGGGCAGTCTCACCGTCAATGGAGAGCGGGTAGCAGCCGGTCAGGCAGCCGGTGCAGAGATCGTCATGGTCGAACCCGATCGCCCTGATGAGGGCCGCAAGCGATATATGGTGAAGGGTAGTGGCGGTGATGCTGTACCGGACCTCGTCCTGGGCCTTGTCGCTGGCGATCAGCTCCTGCCGGGTGGGCATGTCGACGCCGAGATAGCAGGGCGACTTGATTGCCGGCGATCCTATCCGCATGTGCACTTCCCGAGCCCCTGCCTCCCGCATCATATCGATGATCCGTTTCGACGTGGTACCCCGGACAATGCTGTCGTCAACCAGCACCACGGACTTGTCTTTTAAGTGCGCCGGGATCGGGTTGAGCTTGATCCGGACCGCCTTCTCCCGCTCCCGCTGGCTGGGCATGATAAACGTCCGGCCCATATACCGGTTCTTCATCAGGCTCTCGACAAATGGGATCTTCGACCGCTCGGCATACCCGATCGCATATGCCGTCCCGGAATCGGGTACCGAGCAGACCGAGTCCGCATTCACCGGCGCCTCCTCGTGGAGTTTCTGGCCGATCGTCCGCCGCACATCGTAGACCAGCACACCGTCAATGACCGCATCCGCCCTGGCAAAATAGATGTATTCGAAGATACAGTGCGCACGTTTGCCGGCGACCGCGATCTGCATGCACCTGATCCCGTCCGCATCCATCCGGATCAGTTCTCCCGGCTTCACGTCCCGGAGGAACTTCCCCCCCAGCGCATCGACAGCCACACTCTCGGACGCGACGATGTAGCCATTCTCAAGCTTGCCAAGACAGAACGGCTTGATCCCGAGCGGGTCCCGGAAGGCATAGATGACGCCATCGATCATGATCACAACAGAATACGAACCATGCAGCCGGCGCATGCACACATTGACGGCGTCTTCCACGATCCCGGACTTGCTTATCTCGTCAATCAGGATCTTGGCGATGATCTCCGTGTCAGTTGTCGTTGTGAAGATCTGGCCGGCCTGTTCGAACTCGCTCCGGAGTTCAACGGTATTGACGAGATTGCCATTGTGGGCGACTGATATGAAGTGGTCCTGGAACTGAAAATTGAGGGGTTGGATATTTTCGGGAAGGTTCGCACCGGTTGTCGGGTATCGCACATGCCCAATACCGGCGGTTCCCTTGAGGTCTGCGAGAATTTTCGGGGAGAAAACGTCGGCAACAAGCCCCTGCCCCTTGAATTTACAGAGGTTTGTGCCGTCAAACGTAGATATTCCGGCGCTCTCCTGGCCACGATGCTGGAGCGCATACATGGCATAGTAGAGCTGGATAGACACACCGCCAGCATCGACGATGCCAACGATACCACACATAGTTGTACGTTAGTGCGTTGGGATTTTTGGTCTTTTCGTTGTCCACTTGTAGCTGCGCATCTTGGTGCTCCTGCCAAATCCGCAGGCAGAGCAGACTTTCTTCTGGGCGTGGTACGAGATCCTCCCACATCGCCGGCAGGCGATATGGGTCTTCTTGTTCATTTTGCCCATTGACGGAGTGCCTTTTGACATATTATTTCTCCTGTGATTCCAGTGATGGCGAGATATAGATCACGTTATCCCCGCGGACAATGAGCGTGCCCACCTTCTGAACCTGCCCGTTCTCCACTTCCTCGGCCTTGTCCAATACGAGGTTCATATGAACATCATATCCCTGGAGGATCCCCCGTATCTCTCTCCCACCTTTGAGGGATACCAGCACGGGCTGGCGGTTCAGTACCAGATCCAAAATATCCAACGGTCTCTTGGTCATATTATTACCCTGCGTTACCATCGCTCTGGAGTAATATATTTGCGTGAGCACTCTACTTAAACATACCGTAGATCGGCAATTGCCAACTAGGTTTCTCTAGCAGCAGACGCCGAGAATGAACGGCTTTTTTCGCGATCCGGACCGCCCCGGAACATGGGGGGAGGCAAAAATTTTAGAGCCCGCAGGAAAAAACGTAGGAGCAGTAAAATGAAAAAAATTGTCATAAAAAAAAGACATTCGATCCGAAAAGGCCAAGTGCAGGACCTTTTTGGGCGCCTGGATTTACAGATAGGCAGATCTGCCGCACTCTTCCATGCGGAGATGATCGAGATACTCGAGACAAATGCGGACGTCGCAATCTACCTGGTAAACAAAAAACCTTTCCTGATGGATGGCAGAGACTGGGTCTTTCCCACGCTCAAAGGGGCAGTCGAGTGCCCTTTCCCGGAACGGCGGGTGACCGTGGATGCCGGCGCGATCCCGTATGTCGTCAATGGCGCCGATGTGATGAGACCGGGGATCGTAGCCGTAACTCCAGATGTGAAGGCCGGCCAGCCTGTCCAGATCGTTGAGGAACGACACGGAAAACCGCTTGCCGTCGGGATTGCCCTCATGAACGGGCCGGCGATTCTCGGGAGCGCATCCGGGAAAATGTGCAAAAATTTCCATCATGTCGGCGATGAGCTCTGGAATCTGGAGATCTAGGAGACCCGGAGGCCGCTCAATAGGGCCGGAAAACAGGAGAATCCCCTCTTTTACATGGAAAAAATGCCTGCCGGGCGCTTTCTAAATAGATACTATTAAATAAAATTCGCCATACAGTTTTTTTATGGTTAAAATCATTGATACGCTTCTTGGGAAGAGTTCCGGCAGCTCGGACGATGATTATATGGAACTTGACCTGAGTTCCTATGAAGAGCATGGCGGCGCTGCCCCGGCGCTTCTCGTTAAAATTGCGACCATCGCGGATCTTAAAGACACTCCACGGGTCAAGGATGAAGTCTACAACGGCAATATCGTCATTGTCGATATTTCACGCCTTAAGATGGACAAGATCTCCTACGAGCGCGTGCTCAAGGACTTAAAAGAAGTCGCCAAAGACGTCAATGGCGACATCATCGGCCTCGGGGACCAGCGGTATGTGGTGCTCACCCCGATGTCGGTCAAGATCTCCCGCGATAAGATCGGTGGATAATTCGTGCGGAAAATTGTCCCGGGGCCGTGTCCATCCTGCAATACTGAAATAGAATACCTGTATCAGACAGAAAATATTCCTTATTTTTCTGATATCCTCATTGTCAGCGCAAACTGTAACGCGTGCGGGTTCCGGTACGTGGACACTCAGCTGTTACAGCAGTCAGAACCGGTACGGTACGAACTCGCTATCACCGCGGCTGATGACCTTGCTATCCGCGTGGTGCGAAGCATGAGCGGTGCTCTCGCGATCCCGGAACTGGGCATCCGGATTGACCCGGGGCCGGCCTGCCAGGGTTTTGTCACCAATGTCGAAGGCGTGCTGGACCGGATCGAGAATGTCGTACGAGGGACGCTCAGCTGGGGGACGAAGAAAGAGAATGAGAATGCCTACCGATTATTGGACAATATCGCGGCCGTGCGGGCAGGGAACTTTCCCGTCACCCTCATCCTCCAGGATCCGCTCGGCAACAGCACTATTGTCTCTGAGAAAGCGAGAAAAATGGCATATGTCGGGGATGAACCGGATACCTGCGGGGACTGACCGGATTTTTTTTAGATGCAAATCGTTACGTGATCTCAAGATCCCCGAGCCATGCACCAGGCGTTTCGATCACTCCCCCAACCACCTGAGCCCCGTTCACGATGCCGACCACACCTGCTACCGCTGCCGGTGGAACGATATAAGCATATCCCATGCCCATGTTGAAGGTGCGGTACATCTCCACTGTTGAGACCCTACCGGTCTCCTGCAACCATGTGAATATCTCCGGCGGGTGGATGGGATGATCAAACCGGAACCCGAACCGGCTCAGCCGTTTGAAGTTCAGGAGACCCCCCCCGGTAACGTGGCACATGCCATGCACCTCGCAGGAGGCAGCCACCCGCAGGCTCTCGTTGTAGATGCGGGTTGGGACGAGGAGTTCCCGGCCCAGCGTCCTGCCGTTTTTAAGCCTCTCATCGTATCCCGCGTGCATCTCCACGATCCGGCGGGCAAGTGAGAGGCCGTTGCTGTGGATTCCGGTGGACGGGACACCGATAATTTTGTCACCGGCGCGGATCGCCTCGCCGGTCACGATCCGATCCTTCGCCTGAACCCCCACGCAGGTCCCGGCAAGGTCAAGCCCGTTCACGAGCCCGCGGAGCGAAGCTGTCTCACCACCGACTATATCGATGTTGGCCTGCCGGGCGCCCTCGTTGAGGCCGACCCCGATCTGCGCCATCTTCTCCACCGAGAGCAGGTCGGTGGCGATATAATCCACGAACGCGACCGGTTCTACATTCATGACGTAAAGGTCGTTTGCATTCATTGCGATGCAGTCGATGCCCACCGTGGTCCAGTCCCGCAGATGATCGGCAACCAGCATTTTTGTACCCACACCATCGGTCGTCAGCGCAAGTACCTGCTTCCCAAAGCCGATCAGGCCGGCAAAATGCCCGACACCGCCAAGCATCGTGTACTTCCCTTTGCGCCGGTAACTCAGGTTTTTCACCAGTGCCCCGATAGCGGTTGCCTCGAGATCGATATCCACCCCTGCATCGCGGTAGGCGTTCTCAGTCATCGCACTCCTCTGAGAGCCTGAACTCATCGTGGAGGACCCGTACCGCCCGCGGGCCATCCTCCTGTTTCACGACAAAGGAGATGTTGGCTTCCGATGAACCCTGCGATATCATCATCACGTTGATACCGGCATTGCCGAGTGCGGTGAAGATCCTCCCGCCGGTCCCCGGGGCCCCTGCCATGCCGGCACCGACGACCGCAACCGCACAGACATTGTGGTCATAGGTCACGTCGCGCATGACACCCTGCTTCACGAGGCCCGAGAGCGCTTCCGCAGCGATGTCGAGATGAGGTTCATCTACGATCAGCGAGATGTTGGCCTCGGATGAACCCTGCGATATCATCATAACGTTCACTTCATGGTCGGCAAGCGCGGAGAAGATCGCTTTTGCGACACCCGGGCGCCCGACCATCTGCGCCCCGTTGATGTTGATGGATCCGACGTTCGCGATATAGGTGAGTGCCTTCACGACCCGGGGGTCGCGGTGACCGTCCCTGACGATCATGGTTCCGGGATGGGAGGGGTTGAAGGTGTTTTTCACGCGGACGAGGATGTCCTTCCGCATCGCCGGATCGATGGAACGGGGGTGCATCACCTTCGCACCGAAGTAGGAGAGCTCCATCACCTCGATATAGGAGATCCTTTTGAGAACCCGTGCATCCTTGATAACCCGGGGATCAGAGGTCATGATGCCATCCACATCGGTCCAAATCCAGATCTCATCTGCGTCGATGCCGGCACCGATAATAGATGCGGAATAATCCGACCCGCTCCGTCCCAGCGTCGTTACGATCCCGTCCCCGGTACAGCCCATGAACCCCATGATGACCGGTATCCCGTGGCTGAGGTGGGGGCTAACACGTTTCCTGATACGTGCATCGCTCCCGTGAAGGGCGGTCGACTCGCCATGCTGGGCCGTTGTGAGGATCCCGGCTTCGCAACCGTCCAGCACGGTCGACGGGATCCCCCGCTGGCGGATAGCGGCGCCGAGAACCGGGGCAAGAAGCCGTTCCCCAAACGATATGATGTAATCCCGGGAACGGGGGGTGAGCTCCCGGAGGTTGTAAACCGCAACAAGGATGTTCTGGAGGTTGATGAGCCGCTCATCGATCTCCGCCCCGGCCTCTGCGACAAAATCGGGGGCAGACCCTTCGAGCGTGGTCATGTGCCGCTTCGAGAGGCTCTGGATCAACGGGGCGATACATGATCTGTCTTTTGCCGTCGGGAGCGCACATGCTACCTCGATGAGCTGGTCAGTTACTCCGCGTTGGGCGGACACGACAACGGCCACTTCGTCTCCTGCTTTGTGATGGTCTTCGAGGATATCCACGACACGTTTGATGCAGAAAGCATCGGCAACTGAAGTCCCGCCGAATTTCATCAGAATTCTCATTCTTGGTTCACTCTGGCTGTACCATTTATTTATGTAACTATACGACGCACAGAATAATAAGATGCATGCAGATGACGTGGTGGACTGCCACGTGCTGGTGATCGGCAGCGGCGGCGCCGGTGTCCGGGCAGCCATCGAGGCGGCAGGGTACGGCGATACCGTGATCATCTCAAAGACCATCGTGGGAAAGGGCGGATGCACCCCGATGGCGGAAGGCGGGTACAACGCGGTGCTTCGGGAGGAGGACTCGTGCGGGATCCACTTCGAGGACACGATGAAAGGCGGGGCGTACCTCAACGATCCGGAACTGGTGAGCATCCTCGTCAGGGAATCTCCGCTGCGGATGGACGATCTCATCCGGTGGGGGGCGGTCTTTGATTTTACTGAACAGGACGAAATCGCCCAGCGCCCGTTCGGTGGACAGCGGTTTCCCAGGACATGCTTTGCCGGTGACCGGACCGGCCACGAGATGATGGCCACGCTGGTGGAGAGACTGGATTCTGCCGGCGTGACGACATTCCAGGAGATGACGGTCATCGATCTCCTGAAAGACGGTGACCGGGTGGCCGGTGCCTTCGCGCTCGATGAGAAAGGGGAGACAGTCGTGTTCAGGGCAGACAGTATTGTCCTTGCAACCGGCGGCGGGGCAAAAGTCTTTGACATTTCCACCAACTCATCGAGCGGCACAGGGGACGGGTTTGCGATCGGGTACCGCGCCGGTGCCGAACTGATTGATATGGAGATGGTCCAGTTCCACCCGACCGGCGCCGTGTACCCGCACGATGCACGTGGGCGGCTCGTCACAGAGGCGGTCCGCGGCGAGGGCGGGATCCTGAAAAACGCCCTTGGTGAACGGTTCATGGAGCGGTACGACCCGGCCCGGATGGAACTCTCCACCCGCGATGTCGTCTCACGTGCGATCGCTACCGAAATTATGGAGGGACGGGGCACGGCACACGGTGGCGTCTGGCTCGATGTCACGCACCTTCCAAGAAAACAGATAGAAGACCGGCTGCCGACCATGCTCGAGCAGTTCCTCAGGTTTGGCGTGGACATCCGGGAACAACCGATGGAGGTCGCCCCGACTGCCCACCATGTGATGGGGGGGTTGCGCATCACGTCTTCGTGCAGGACGACCCTCCCCGGGCTTTTTGCCTGCGGGGAGGTGGCAGGGGGCGTCCAGGGCGCCAACCGTCTTGGGGGCAATGCACTCGCCGACACCCAGGTTTTTGGCAGGCGTGCCGGGGAATCGGCCGGCAATGAGGAAAAAAGGGTGAAACGAACCGATGCCGCTCAGCTCGAACGCGTGCACCAAAACCTCGATAACTTCCTTGGCGGAAATGAGAACCCGGCCCGGGTACGAACGGAACTCCAACTGGCGATGTGGCAGGGTGCGGGGATATTCCGGGATGCCCCAGGCCTCCAAAAGACCCTGGAGACAGTCCACCGGCTATCGGCAGCGGAGATCCGGGCCGTGACCCCCCGGAACCTCGCGGAATGCTGCATTATCGGGAACATGTGCCTGAGTGCCTTACTCATCTGCCGGAGCGCCCTCAACCGCCCCGAGTCGCGGGGGGCGCACATGCGGACGGATATTTCCCAGACCTGGGATGCACAGCATTCGCCGTTCGGCCATACGTACATCTCCTGGGAGCACGAGGGAATAGAAAACCGGGAGGTACCGGCATGAAAGAACTGACGGTCAGGGTTTCCCGGTATGACCCGGAAAAAGATGCGGCTCCCCGGCCGGAGTCCTACACGGTGAGGGTCAATGAGGGAGCCCGCGTCCTCCACGTGCTCCATGCCATCCACGATGACATTGACCCCACGCTCTCGTACCGGTACTGTTGCGGATCCGGGCAGTGCGGGAGTTGTGCCGTGCGTATCAACGGTGAACCGGTGCTCGCATGCATGGAAGAGGCACGAGAAGGTATTACCATTGAACCCCTGCACCTCCCGGTCAAAAAAGATCTCGTGGCGGATCTCCTGCCGCAGCTCGAGGCAATTGCATTTCTGCTGCCCAAAGAGTCACTACAGATGCCAACAAAGGCGGACATCGACGCGATCAAGCCGCTCCGGGACTGTATCGAATGTCTCTGTTGCGTTTCTGTCTGCCCGGCGATGGACGTTACCGATTTTCTCGGCCCGACGGCGATGCGGCAGGAGATGCGCCTCGCGCTCGACCCCCGTGACAGCAGCGACCGCATCCCGGCGGCGGTCCGTGAGGGGCTCTTTACCTGTACCAGCTGCCAGGCGTGTTGGAAAATATGCCCCAAGAATATCGAGATCCCCGGCAAAGCGATCGAGAAACTCCGGGCGCTTGCCAACAGGCGCGGATTCACCCTTCCCCGTCATCTCGAGGTCGCTGCACTCATCCGGGAGACCGGAAGGAGCGTGCCCCGTACCGATCGCACGTTCCTTGAACAGGTTGGCGGGGTGATCGAACCCGCAGGATCTCCCAAAGCAACTGTGGGATTCTTTATCGGGTGCATGTACAACATGCGCCTCCCGCAGACGGCGCGGGATGCAATGGAGGTATTGCGGCGGAACGGTATCCGTGTCATCATCCCGAAAGAACAGATCTGCTGTGGCTCCCCGCTCATCAGGACCGGCCAGCTGGATTTCCTTGACACCCTGAAACAGAGGAATATCGACGCTTTCAGATCCCGTGGGATCGATACAGTCATGACGATGTGCGCCGGGTGCGGCTCCACCCTCAAAAATGATTACCGGACGCCGTTTTCGGTGATGGACATCTCGGAAGTGCTCACGACATACGGCATAGAACCTCCGTCACGCCTCCCGGTCCGGGCGACCTACCATGATCCCTGCCACCTGATGCGGGGACAGGGAATCCGGGACCAGCCCCGTGAGCTGATCCGGCAGGTGGTTGACCTCGTCGAGATGCCTGCGATCTGCTGCGGATCCGGGGGGGGCGTTCGATCCGGAAACCCCGAAGAGGCGGCAGCGCTCGGTCGCCGCAGGGGTGAAGAGATAAAAAAGACCGGGGCTGATATCGTCATCTCGTCCTGCCCCTTCTGTGAATTCCATATTGCCGGCCACACAGACAAGCCGGTGAAGAACGTCACGACCGTGCTGCTGGAGGGATACCGGGAGAAGGACCGGAAGAGGGCGGCCAGACAGCAATCCTGATTTTATGCGTCCCCTACTCCTCCAGCTGCATCACGTATTCTGACGCTTCGAGCGCCGCTTTTGCCCCTTCTCCTGCGGCAATGATGATCTGCTTGCCCTTCACCGATGTCACATCACCGGCAGCAAAGACGCCTTTCCTGCTTGTGTGGCAGTTGATATCCACCACGATCTCCTTCTGGTCGTTCAGGTCGATAAAACCGTCAAGCAGATCGGTGTTGGGGATCCAGCCAATGTCAATAAAAACGCCATCCACGCTGATGGTCTGTTCGCCGCCTTTCTCGTCCGTTATCGTGATGCCGGCGAGGAACCGGTCGCCGTGAAGTGCAGTCACCCGCGAATTCAGGTGAACTGTAATATTGCGTTTTGATTCGAGCCTCTTTTCGTAGACCGGGTCGGCCCGGATTGTGCTGCGGACGATGAGACTCACGGACTGTGCGATCTCGCTCATCTCCATGGCGGTCTGCAGTGCCGAGTTGCCCCCACCCACCACGGCGACCTTCTTCTCCCTGAACAGCGGGCCGTCACAGGTCGAGCAGACAGAGAGCCCGCGTCCCAGGTATTGATCCTCTCCGGGCACACCGATCTTCCGGGGCTGTTTTCCCTGTGTCAGGATGATACACCTTGCCTTCAGGGTGATATCCGAGATGGTTTTTACCACAAAGAGGTCGTCCTCCTGCGTGATGCCGGTGACCTGGTCAAGTTCGAGTTTCATATCAAGGTTCCGCACCTGTTCTTCGAACTTTTTCATCAGGTCTTCACCGGTGATCATCCGGTACCCCATATAATTTTCAATCGCCCACGATTCGAGCGCCTGGCCACCGATGTTCTCTGATATGATGATGGTCTTGAGGAACTTTCGTGCACAGTATACCGCAGCAGTCAGCCCGGCCGGGCCTGCGCCGATGATCAGGACGTCAAAGATCTCTCCTGCTGCCGGTTCACCGAACAGCTCGTTCAGCCGCCGGGCATCAAAACCGATGATGACCTCGTTATCGACCGTGATGACCGGAACACCCCGCTGGCCGGACAGATCGATCATTTTCTGGGCCGCTTTTGGATCCGCACCGACATCGATACTTTCATACGGCACACCGTGCTTATCAAGAAATGCCTTTGCCATACTGCAGTACGGGCAGGCTTTTGTAGAGTAGACGGTGACTTTGCTCATCATTTCGACAATGACCCGGCGTAATATAAAGGTATTGAAGCCCATTCCGTACAATACTTTATCGCAACGTTCTTTTCAGCAAACCCCCAATACACCACTGGTAATACCATAGCGGGGTTATCATGCGTTCCTGTACCGGCCGGATACCATGGGTAGTACTTGGCATAGTACTCCTGTTTATCATCGGCTCAGCCCCGGTCATTGCCGAAACGCCGGCTCCATCGGGTGGGCCGGCGGTCTATCTGAACTTCAACGAAGGCAGCGGGATATATGCCCTCGATGCATCCGGGCATGGAGACGGCGGTACCCTCCACGACGCAGACCGCATCGGGAATGGCGCGTGTAGCGGTGCATTGCTGCTGAACGGGAACGATTCCTACGTGGACGTTCCGTACACCGCTGCGAACCATCCGACGGATGCCATCACGGTTTCCGCATGGTTCTACACGGACTCATATGCCCCGCAGGTTCTCCTGTCCAGTTACCACGACGGGGGGTACCGTCTCGGGTTTAGCGATGGAAACGACCTCTGGTGGACGGTCAGCCTCGGAGGTGCCGGTGATGTCTCCGTGCCCATCCGGCATGATGGGATCACGCTTTGGCAATGGCACCAGGTCACCGGAACCTACGATGGCAGCACAGTAAGAGTGTACCTTGACGGCATCCTCAGGAACCAGGTAAACGCGTCCGGTGCAATTCATTACCAGTACATGAATGACATCATGGTCGGCGCTGACGCAGGAACCGCCGGTCTGCCGGACACGGCATGTCCCCGGTTTTTCCGCGGTGGTGTCGATGAGATCAGGATTTACGACCGGGCACTGTCATACAGCGAAGTCATGGAGGACCGGTACCAATGCACCCCGGCCACCAGCGTTCAGACGGTAAACCTTCCGGTCATCAATATAACCGATTCCTGCTCCGTTCCCTTCAGTTCCTTTTTCCTGGGTAACGGCGATACTGCAACACGGTTGCTCACGTTCTTCAACCGGACGGAAGAGGGTATCTGGCAGATCGGCGTGCCACCGGGATCCCAGCTGGTGGTCAGTGCCACGGACCTCTATTCCGCAACCTACCCGGATGAATGGTACGTTGAGCTGAGAGACGGGAATACCCGTCTCGCCCGTGCAGTCGCATTCCCGAATATCAACAATACGCCGGTGACAGGGGTTATCCAATCGGGGAACGCCACGGTCCTTGTCGATTATTTTGGCGGGCCGGCGCAGTTCCCTGCCACGGTCCGCACCCAGTTCGAATCGGTAAAAGGGGAGAGCCCGGCCATCCTGCCCGGGAGCATGCTCGAGAACCCGATCATCGTCATCTACTCCGCATCATGGGCCACGCTTATTGCCATCATCATCGTAATCCTCTGGCTCCATAAACGGAAAAAGCAATAACCCTGCTTTCGTGCCGGAATATTTAAAAAACTGAAATGAACGTCATGTTGACGTCCATGCTCGTCTGATAAAAGCTTCACCGGATTTTCGTGCCAGATTTACAGGGTGATCTCGCGGAACTGCTTGCCGAATGCAGCACATATCGGACATTTTTCCGGTGCTTTCCCGATCTCGATGTTGCCGCAGACCGGGCAGAGGAAGATCTTTTCCCGGCCGATATCGTGTCCGGCTTTGAGGGCGTCGAGGGCCTTCTTGTAGAGGGCAGCATGCACTTGTTCCGCTTTCATTGCGTAGGTAAATGCAAGGACTGCATCGCTCCTTTTTTCTGCTTCTGCCTCCTTCACAAATGCGGGATACATAGAAGTGAATTCATGCGTCTCCCCCGCAATGCTTGTCCCGAGATTCTTCTCGGTGTTTTCCACGGCAGCGAGGACTTTTAACAGTTTCTTCGCATGGATAGCTTCTGCCTCAGAGGCGGCTTTGTACAGGACTGCGATGTTCCTGAACCCCTCCTCGGCAGCTTTTTCGGAAAACGCAAAATATTTCCGGTTTGCCTGTGATTCACCGGCAAACGCCTCCATCGCATTCTCTCTGGTTGCCATGAGGGAATGATTTGGTCAGGTTGTACTTAAAAGTGTTTCATGGGGCAGCGTGCGGCCCAAAAACGTATCGCCGGTCTCCGCCCCGGATAAAAAGAAAGGATTTATCGGTGTCCTGGAACCCACACATGTAAATGAATTCCCGGCATCATTTCTTGGAAACCCCTGTATAAGGATGCGCAATGAAGATGATGAAAGACCTCCCCCGGCTGGACCGACCCCGGGAAAAAATAGCACAAAAGGGAGCGGAGGCCCTTTCTGAACAGGAACTGATCGAGGCGATCATCGGCAGGGGAACCCGTAACAAGGATGTCCGTGCACTTGCCCGCGAGATCGCATCGCTGATCGTGGAAAAACCCCGGAATATCAGGTACGGCGACCTGCGGGAGATCGAGGGTATCGGACCGACCAAGGCCGCCCAGATCATGGCATGTTTCGAGCTCGGGCGGCGCTGTTTCCAACAGCCGGACGCGGTCCGGACTATCCAGAAACCCGAAGATGTCATGCCTCTCGTGGCCGGATTGGGAGAGAGACCCCAGGAGCACTTCGTGTCCATCACCCTGAACGGTGCCGGAGAAGTGATAGCGACAAGAACGGTTACTATCGGTATCCTGAACCACAGCCTCGTCCACCCGCGGGAGGTGTTTGCCGACGCGATCACCGACCGGGCCGCCTCCATCATCTGTGTCCATAACCACCCGTCCGGCTCGCTTGAACCCAGCCCCCAGGATATCGCCATCACCCGCCAGCTGCAGGAAGCAGGAACCGTGGTGGGGATCCAGCTGATCGATCACATCATAGTCACGAAGGCCGGGTTCTGCAGCATGAAGGAACGGGGGCTGTTATAAAAAGATAAAAGATAGTTGCCGGGCATTAAAATTGCCGGCTGCGGTGCCTTATACGCTGGCATGATGGTACAGCGTTTCAGCCAACGGATGCAACCACCGATTTTCCCAGCGCAAATCCTTTCGCGTATGCGGCCTCAAGGAGATCCGGCCGGGTCCTGATATCCTGTATCTTATCCATGCCGTTGATCAGCAGCTCGTCCCCGTACTGGCAGTCAATGATGTCGAAGAATGCCTGCACGGAAAGTTTTACACCGACAAACACCTCGGGTATATCCATCCCGGAGATGCTGATGAACAGCCCTTTTCGCTGCTTCCTCTGTGCGGCCGTGAAAAACGGTGTTTTCCGGACGTATTTTGCCATGAAGAAGACTTGGAACCGGTCCATGAATGACTTCAGCTTGCCGGGTATTCCCATCGTCATCACCGGTGTGGCAAGAATAATGCCATCCATCTCACGGAACTTCTGGTATTGGGCTTGCATATCATCATCGAGGATGCAGGTATCGTGCTCCCGGCAGAACATCATCTCCATGCAGGACTGGAGGTCGAGATTTGCCACGATAACCGTTTCCACACCGCAGCCGGCATCCTGTGCACCCTTCATCGCCCGTTCCAGCAGCTGTGCCGTGTTGCCATCGGTCAGCGGGCTGCCGAGCACACCGATGATCCTCTTTGCCATACTTGGACTCTTGGGCCAAACGACCAATATAGTTTTGCATACGGACACGCATTCCGGCGAAGAATTCAGGCATGGCTCACCTGCCGACAACTTGACAGAACCCAAGAAAGAAATGCTAAGGAAAATGCTGAAAAATTCTTCTTAGGGCTTCTTTTTGGTCTTGCTATTCCATTGATATCTGATTTATTAAACCCAAAAAAGAGGAGGAAACGTTAACTCAGCTGCCGGATTCTTGACAATTATAAGAAGAGTGGATTTATAATTTTTAACCGATAATGAAACCTATATGCCACTTTCCGGAATTGCAGATGGATTTATCTCTGCTCTTTTAGTCACTCCATTTGTTGTTGTCTTAACATATTATTTTGATAATGCCTATAACTACTATTTCTCTCTATATCATTTAGTCGATGAAATTGAATCAAACATGGAATATCTAAGAAAATTCCCCCAACTAATAGAAGAGATAAAAAAGAAAGCTCCAGAAAAGCAATGGCTCCCCAAAGGAACGTCCATAAAGGTTGCAAATCTTGTTCAAAAGAAAAAAACATTAGAACTATGTCACAATAAAGAATTCCCGATCAAAGAAAGGGCATTCCTCTATAACTTTCTTCTTGATGATGCATACGTAATCTTTGTCGGGAAAGGGTATCATCAACACCTTCAAAATCAGATGGAATTATCTAAAGGAAGTGCCTTGAAATCATTTTTGAAAAAGCTTGAATCGCTGAGATCAGAATCATACGGAAAGCATAGTATCAGGGGAGGGATTTTTGAACGAATATCAAGATTTTATCTGTATTGTAATCAGTTTGATTTTAAATCTCAACAACTTGAAGAGTCTGATTCGTTAGACTATGAGATGAATAATTTGTATAATGAATATTTTTGTAAAATCTTAAACGAATATTCTGGGATTAATGTTTGTAATTTGAAAAGGCTCCGTTTTTTATTTTGTCTTTGCTCAATGGGGTTAGCGGCTTTAGCTATGTGGTGCATTGGGATAATTATTTACGTAATACTCAGATAAATACCTGACACCACTCGAATTTTGACAGCAGGTTGCGGAAAGCCGCACCACCCGACAACTTGACAGAACCCACGAACACAACTCATAAATATCTTTGACGTGAATGAGAAGGTTGGTGATTTATCTGACCGAACAGAAGACATACACGGCAGGAGAGAAAGTGGGTCCCGGCAAATATGTCTGCATTGACTGCGGACGCGAGCTCACCCTTGACAAGTCTGAACAGGACCTCAGGAAATGTCCGTCCTGTGCATGCGAAGAGTACCAGTGTTTCCCCATGACCCATATCCGCCCGGACATCAAGACTCCCGAAGATGCAAAAAACCCGCCAAAACGCGGAAAGAGTTTCCAGTAATTTCTTATTTTTCCTGCTCTGTACTGCCGTTGTGACCGCACAAAAGGCCCATACGGGAGAATTATCCGGTGGCGCTTTTATCACGGGTAACAGCTCTTGAGCATGAGCAATCGGAAAAGAGAGGTGAAATCTACCATGGTGAACGTATCAAAAGAGGGGCAGGTCTATCGATGCGAGATCTGCGGTAACGTTGTTGTTGTTAAGGAAGTCGGTGGCGGAGAACTGGTCTGCTGCGGCGAACCCATGCAGCTGGAGAGTGAGTGAATATGGTAAAGAAAGGAACGGAAAAAGAACTCAAGAATCTCGAGAAGAAGATCGGAAAAGTCCCGAAATTCTTCAGGGAACTGACAGTAAAAGAGCCCGGAATGTACGAGCTCGTCATGCGGTTGGAAGAACACATCTGGGATGACGGGGCAATCTCGCGCAAGACCAAGAAGCTGATCGCGATCGCGATCGCCGCGGCACTCCGTGACCAGCATGCGGTGCACGCCCAGCTGGCCGGTGCGGCAAAGCTCGGCGTCACGAAAGCCGAGGTGGAGGAGGCACTCAGGGTCACCTTCCTGCTCTCGGGTATGCCGGCATACGTGTACGGCAAGGCCCAGCTGGACGATGTGATGAAATAAGAGAAGGGCTATGGCTGACGAAGAGTGCACACACCTCCCGGTGCTCGGAGAACCGGCACCGGACTTTGAAGCTGAGACCACGCATGGTCCAATCAAGTTCTCAGACCTGAAGGGAAAATGGGTGGTGCTGTTTTCGCATCCTGCCGATTTCACCCCGGTCTGTACAACGGAATTCATGGCGTTTGCCGCGATTCACGATGAACTTGCAGCGCTCAACGTGAAATTGATAGGGCTTTCCGTTGATAGCGTATCAGCACACCTTGCCTGGGTGCGCAACATCAAGGAGAAGATGGGTGTCACCATCCCGTTCCCGGTCATCGCAGACCTGAACATGAAAGTGGCAAAGAAGTACGGCATGATCCATCCGGCCCTCAATTCAACTGCAGCGGTCAGGAGCGTTTTCTTCATCGATGACAAGGGAATCATTCGGGCGATGATCTATTACCCGCAATCGAACGGGCGGTTTATGCCCGAGATCATCCGGATGGTAAAAGCACTCCAGACAACTGATAAGTACAAGGTATCAACACCTGCAAACTGGCAGCCGGGCGACAAGGTTGTCGTGGCGCCGCCAAAGACCGCAGCCGAGATGGACAAGCGCTTAAGCGAAGGGCACGAGTGCAAGGACTGGTACCTCTGCTTTAAGGAAATCTGATCACCTGCATCTTTTTTCCTGCACGGATAGCATTGATTAAAAACCAAGGTATTTTACCGTCCCGCTCCAAGAAAACTGCTATGCCAATCAAGGTTCTCGCGTTTGCCGGCAGCCCGCGGAGGAACGGAAACTCGGAGACCCTGCTTGACTGGGTGCTGGCAGCCATGGCAAAAGAACCGGACGTTGTGATCGAAAAGATCCTCCTGACCGAAGCCAACATCAACCCTTGCAAAGGGTGCAACGCCTGCCAGAAACTCAACAAATGTGTCCAGCGGGACGGGATGGATATTGTCCATGATAAGATCATTGCTGCGGATATCATTGTCCTTGCCACCCCGATCTTCTGCATGGGCATAGCGGCACAGGCAAAGATGCTGATCGACCGGGCGCAGGTCTTCACTTCGCGGAAGTACGTGCTGAAGCTTCCGGTCGTGCCCCCGGAGCGGAAGGGCAAACGGCTGGGTGTTTTCCTCTCGACCGCAGGACAGAACTGGAGTTACGTGTTCGATGCCGCAGTCCCCTCGGTCAAATGCTTCTTTAACGTGATCGAGGTTAAGGACAGGGACATCAGTTACCTGATGGTGAACGGTGTGGACGAGAAGGGTGCGATTGAGCACCATCCTACGGCAAAGGCCGACGCGGAACGGCTGGGAAAGAACGTGATCGCCGAGCTCCGGCTCCGGCTGGCCAGGTGACGTCACGTGGCTGTCACGGTTATCGGCATCTCCGGAAGCCCTCACCGGCACGGCAATACGGAAACCCTTCTCGACCGGTTCCTAGAAGGTGCAAAGGACGCCGGCGCCAGCGTGGAAAAAGTGGTCCTCAAGGAACTCGCGTACTCACCCTGTCGGGGCTGCAACGCCTGCCACAAGACCGGGAACTGCATTGTACAGGACGATGCGATTGTCCTGTACGAGAGGATGATGTCAGCCGACTGCGTCGCTGTCGCCTCTCCCATCTACACGATGGGGATTACCGCCGAGCTCAAAGGGTTGATCGACCGTGAACAGTTTCTCTGGGCACGCAAGTTCATCCTCAAAACAATGTACTTCCCTGATGAACATATCAAAAAACACAAGGGCATCTTCATCTCCACGGCCGGCCTCGGCTTTGAGCATGTTTTCGACGGGGCGTTTCCGATCATCACAGCGCTGTTCAACACGATCGGGTTCGAGTACTACGACAACATCATCGCGAACGACATGGACCGGTATGGCGGTATCAAAAACCATCCGACCGCGATGGCCGAGGCACATGAAAAAGGGCAGAAGATCGTAAAGGTGCTGGAAAAACTCAAACTGGTGTAATCTTTTCCTGTAAGCAGCAACCCGTTTGCCCGCGGGTATGGGTATGCAGGGAAAATAGTTCAGAGGAGGTAGGGGTAAAATATTGCCAGCAGCGTACCGAAAGCCGCCACTATCAGGATTGCAAAGATGGCCGGGTTCCATGCGAGCACCTTTTTTCCGTCCAGTATGCTTATAGGGAGCATATTGAATGCAGCAATCATCGCATTCACCTGAAGTCCGATCATCCCGACCATCGAAAGAAGGCTGTTACCGTTCGCGGCAAGGAGGAGAAGTCCGGCGAATGGGATGCAGAGCAGGAGGTTGGTGACCGGCCCGGCTGCCGATATCTTCCCGTTCTCCTCCCGGCTGATCCCACGGCCATTCACCGCATTGCTGTAGATCACCGTCGCGCCGGGCGCGGCAAATACAATGCCGACCAGAGCAGCGAGAGCAACCGCGACAAGGAGCATAAGGTTGTCTTTCCGGAACTCCGCCCAGTACCCGAACCGTATCGCGGTGAACTTGTGCGCCATCTCGTGGAGGATGAAACCGATGCCAACCGTGACAAGGGAGATGCCAAAAAAGACCAGGGCATCCAGGGCATTGATGCGGGGGCTGAAGCTGAGGAGCCCCCCGGGAGAGATGAATATTATTGTAAACGCTACGGATATTGCAATCCACGCAACGAAGAGGTCCGCTTCTTCACGGCGCGATATTCGTTCGAGCATGAAACCACCGGATCAGATAGGGCGTTTCTCTCATATCTGTTTTCGCGTATCTGCACCGCTGCGTCATCATGTTTATCCGTTTTTCATGCGATGTACTTTCTTATGACTATTGAGGAGGTCCGTGCGGAGGTCACTCGGATCGATGAGGAGATCATCCGTCTTATCGCACAGCGGCAGCACCTTGCCGGAAAGATCGCAGCAATCAAGCACAAAGAGAGGATACCTGTCCACGACAACCAGCGGAAGAGCGATGTGCTGGAATATGTGATGAGACTTGCACGGGCCAACCATATCGACCCTGAGCCGGTAAAAACCATCTTTGAGACGCTGATCGCGATGAACGAGAAAGAGCAGCGTGCCGCTCTTGAAAAATCGGCCCCCCATCGGAAGGGCGTCAGATAATTTTTTGTGTGATCGCCAGATACTGACCAGCAGCTTAGCGTGTACACGCAATATTTTCAGTCAGCAAATCTGTGGTTTCGTGGAGATTGGACAGACGTTGTGATGACTGTCGGGTGATAACCAATAGTTCCCCTCGTTAAAATTTTCAAACCCGTCTCTGACGGAACAGAAGTTTGAGAGTATTCATATCAGTTGATTTCAGATCGCGTCGTCAGGTTTTGTTGCCACTGCAAACAGCGTGACATTCGCAAACCCGGTTGATGCCATCTGCCTCTTCCTGAATTCTTCGGTAATCTCTTTTCTGATCTTCCCCCTGATATCGTCAGGGATATTTTTCAATATCCCTTCTGGCTCAGCCCTTTCCTCAACATGCATCAAAAATTCTTCCGGGGAACCGTACTTCCGCGGGATTGTCCTTGGCTCAATGGAGATACAGGTAAAACAGGCGGCTGACAGGAGATCGTGGAGTTCTCGTGCCGTGACTCTTTTTATGCCCCGGTGTCGTTCATGACTCCGGGCAACGTGATACTTCGTAAAAATGGGATCAACAACGGTCCTCATCATGCTCGGGCTGTCTTTATCAAGTGTGGTCATACCCACCCTGCCCCCGGGCCGGAGTACCCGGAAGATCTCACGGAGTGCTCTTTTCTTGTCATCAATCCAGTGCAATGAAGAGCAGAGATATGCATGATCGATTGAATTGTCCGGGATAGTATGAAGATCCTCGGCCTGTCCTATCAGAAAACGGACATTTCCGGTGGAATCTCCGCCAAACTTTTTCCTTGCAAGCTCTACACGGTATGAGGAGGGATCGATACCCGTGAGCCGGCCCGACGGCCCGATAATCCCCGAGACATTCACGGCCTGCCGCCCGGTCCCGCAACCGACATCGAGCACGGATTCCCCTCTTTTTATGTTCATCATTTCAATCAGGATTTGGCCCTTCCGGTACTGGTGATCGCAATTCCGGTCGTATCTGGCGGCACTCTCCGGGGAATCCCAGTCAATTTCGCTCATACGGTTCAAATCACTCTCCGGCAGGCCATCGTACCTTAACCTTTTTCTCGCGGGGTGTCCGGTAAGAACTCATTTCCGCTTTTTATGTTCATCCAAAACAAAAAACGCCACAATTCCGAAAATGATGCCCACTGCCAGTGCGAACGCCGGAGGTATAGGAAATGCCACCAGCATGATCGCAACGATGAGCCCCAGAATTATTCCTTTAACCTGTGGGGTTTTCAGATTCTGATAGTTCATACTTATTCATTCCGGTAATTTCAATAAATAGAAATCTGCTCTCGTGTCATGAGGAATTAATCGTCCCGTTTTTATTACAGATACGTACAGTTACCATCATTTTACATATTCCCGGATGTCGCCGCTTATCTCACGTGCACCCACATGGAATGTTATCCTGCTCTGGCCGAGATAATTCCAGAAAAAAGCAATGATGACGGCGAGAATCTTTCCGAGAAGGTAGTTGATAGAGCAGATCTCCACGGCAAGATAGAGGACGCCGAGGGTCAGGGCCAGGCTGCTCATGGAGACAAGCGCGAAGAAGAGAAACTGGCGGAGATAATGCTGGTTTGTATCCCGAAAATTGAGGTATTTGTTCAGGAGAAAATTGACTACCATTCCGCAGGTATATGAGATGGTCGCCGAGTAGATGTACCAGAGACCGGCGTATTCGGTAAAAACATACAGGAGACCTATATCGATGAGGGTGGAAAAACATCCAATAAGAAAAAACCCGGTAAGTTTTTCGCGGTTGAGAACGATCAGGATTTTACTCCCGGCCGTCTTGTCGGAAAGATATTTCATAACGTGAATTACCCGGAGCCGGCGGCCCCGGCACAGTCATAAAGGGATGCCGCAGCGCCAGTCATATTTACCCCGCTTCCATTACCACTGAACAGATTCACGGAAGTGCAGTGGGTGCTCACCCAGCTGAAGATTTCGCTGTTGCCTGCGTTCATCCCTCCAGCCCCGCCACCGAAACCTCCGGTAAGGAAATACCGGACTTTACCCTCTCCAATCAGGGTTGAGAGAGATGTCACGTTCAGGATCTGGTCGGTACCCGAGAACCCCCCGAGGGCCATCACCGGTCTTCCCGTATCAATAATCAGGTTGGCCCCGGACATGGCATTCGGGACGGCCAATATCCAGGTCTCATTGGTAGTGTTGGCAAGCAGGTAATTCTCAAGCCGGGTGTCCGATGCGCCACCCATACCTGTCGGGGTCATGAAACCACGGCCTGCTGCAAAGCTGGCATTTCCTGATCCAGTGAGCCGTTCCCGGCCAGCCCGATCCTGGATGAAACCGGCCCTGCCCAGACCCGGCATTGGGCCAGTTCCCTGGCCCATACCCACGCCCATCTGGGCTGCCGGGGGGCCCGCCACTCCCTGACGGCTCCCGTACACCAAGGGTGTGCAAGACCAGACAAGAGGAGCAATGAAGAGAAGCCCGATGGCGATGATTACCATGTATTTCTGATAGTTTTGTGAGCCTGCATGTTTCCGTATTTTCAGGTATGCAAGAATTCCTGCGCACCCGACACTCCCGATCAGGACGAGCGGGATCAGGGGACCGGACCATGCGGCGTCATAAGAGAGGAAGAGGACCTGGAGGAGGCCGGTGATGAGGACCGCCCCGACAAGGATCCAGCCTCTCCATCCTTCAGTCAGGTACTCCCGGTACATCGCGACGGCCCCGATCCCGACAAGGGCGGCAAGTGGTGGTGCGATAGTCGCAATATAGTAGGTATGCCCAAATGCTGTCGTAAAACTGAAGAACAGGAGGCCAGGCACGAGCCAGAGCAGCATTGCGATAAGGGTGAGCCCCCGCTCACCTGAGATCCCGGCATTCTCAAACCCTTTGAGTGTAAGGGAGGCCGGTCTTCGCACCCATACAAGGAGCCCGATCAAGGCGAGGGGAAGGAGCCAGGAGAACTGGCCGGCAAGCTGTTCCCCGAAGAACCGGGTGATACCCGGCGCTCCCTCTCCGTTCATCATACCGCCGGCCGCGCCCCCCCGGACGGCTGCCAGATCCCCATAGGGATTCGCACCGGCTGCCCCGATGCTGCTTGGTGGCTGTTGCCCTTCCTGTTGCCGGGTGGCTCCGGTCCTCATCTCCCTCGCGCCATCACCTAGGAAGGGCATTCCACGGCTTTCCAGGCCCAGGCGTTCGAGGCCGTTGTAGTTGATGATGAGACCCAGAACCGTGTTGTCCCCGCTGCCACCGATATACGGGCGCTGGCTGGCAGGGATCATATCGACCGCGACTGCCCACGAGAGAGAGACGGCGAGAAGAACGATAATGGCAATTCCCAGATGGAGCGCCCGCTTCCTGAACGTGAAGTCAGTTGTTCCCAGGAAATATACCACAAGAATGGCAGGGACCACGATGAACGCCTGGATCATCTTGATATTGAAGGCGATCCCGATGAGGATCACCGATACGAGGAGCCACGGGAGGGATCGTTCCCGCGCTGCCTTGAGGGCGACCCAGACCGCGAGAAGAAGAACAAAGATGAGCTGGGTATCCATGGTGCCGTTCCGGGAGACCGCAACGAGGATAGGGGTGGCGGCAAGGGCGAGGGCTGCAACAAGGCCTGCCGGTTTTCCGAATGGCCGGGCAACGATGAAATAGATAAGAACAACCGATCCGATCCCTGCAAGGGCCTGCGGGAGGACGAGGACCCAGCCGCTGAAACCAAGTACTGCGGCGAAGGCCGCCTGCACCCAGAGACCGATCGGTGGTTTGTCCACGGTCACAAATCCCGCGGGATCAAAGGAGTTGAAGAAGCCGGCTGCCGGGTTGACGAGCGTGCTCTTTACAGCAGCTGCGTAAAAGGTATTCGTGAAGCCCAGATTCCAGATGTTCCAGATGTTCAGGAACGCGGACAAGGCCAGTATGCCGGCAAGAAGGATTTCTGCCTTATATTTCAGGATAAATTCCCGGTCTATCAGAACAATCACCCGTATACTCCGGCAGAACGCGGATGCTCCTCTCTTCTGCTTACCCAGATGTTGTAATGTTTATTGAACATATTGTCATATATTTTTTACTAATACCACCGGTACGGCTCGATATCCGGCACCTCTGACCGTAAAAACGGGGATCTGGTCCGGGGAATTACAGGAACCACGGAACTGCGAGGATGATCACGCCAACGAGAATCATCGCAATACCGACCAGCAGCCGGAGCAGTCTCCGGTTGTTCAGCCTCCACGAGTTCACCCGCTCGGGCGGGATCCCAAAGACGACGATAAGCAGGATCGCAATCAGCGGGAGGATGAAGATGAAATTGTACAGCAGCAGGTACGGCAGCCCCTGCGCAAGGGTAAGGCTGTTGCTCATGAGGCCCAGAATCGCAAGGTAGATGCCACCGGTACAGGGCAGTTCGAAGATCCCGACGAGAACGCCGAGAACAAACGCGGCAGGCAGGGTGGCAGTCCTGATGTACCGGTCGATCACCGGCTTTTTTGATTCCGGTATGGCAAGGATAAATCCCTCGCGCTTTCTTGCCGCATCGATGACGTTGACCAGACCGAGGACAATGGCGACAGCAGCAGCGGCCATGGCGATCAGGCCCGATATGCCGGACAAGTGCACAAAGGAGAAGAGCCCGATACCAGAGAGGAGGTAGAAGAGGAAGACGGCCGTGATATAGACTGTTCCCACCAGCAGCACCTGCCTCCGGCTCTGGAGCGTGATGATTGAGAGCAGCAGGATGATTAGGACAGTAAATGCACAGGGATTTATGCTGTCGATCAGGGCACAGCCCACGATCAGGGGCACGGTCATGGCACCGGAGGGTGCAGGGCACTGCCCGGCAACACTCCCGTTCTCCGTTATCCCGGGCACCGGCCCGGCGGCACCGGTCCGCTCCTCTTCGAGAATTGCAGGTTCAAGCTGGTTCCGGATCTCGTCTGTCCCGACTAGCGCATGTGTGCCGATAAAAACTGTGGGTACTCCGGAAGCAGTGACGCCAGACGCCGTGTTCATTTCAGAAAATATTTTCTGGTTGGTTTCGTTGTGGTAGACCTCGAACGTCTGGAGATCGAGGTTTGGGTACTGCGCCTGCACCTGCCGTAGGTAGGGCTCGATCTCGTCACAATGGCTGCACCCATCGCCATAGAAATAATATGCGGTGATAACTGGAGTGGAACCGTTTACAGGAATGGGGGAGAGGATTGTTGCTGCCGTCTCCTTGGAGACGGAATCACTCAACCCTTTTTTTTTATTTCGTTCTGGATGATGCCTTCCAGCTGTGCAGGGATGTCCTGGTCGCCGATCAACACCCTGCTTCCAATGATTACTTCCGGCACTCCTGCATCCGTGACGTTTAGTTCAGTGTTCATCCTGTTCATGAGGTCCGCGTTGGTCTGGTTATGCCAGACCTCGAGGTTCATAAACGTGACGTCCGGGTATTTCTGCGCGAGGGCTTCCATAAATGGCATCACATTATGACAGTGCGGGCATTCGGCGCCATAGAAGAAATAGACCGTAAGGTTGGCCGCACCGTACGCGTGAATGATGGAGGGTGTGGAAGCATTACCATTGGGAAGGACGCCGGAGAAGATCGCGAGGCTTGCGATAACGACAATGGCGACAAGACCGATGGCAATTTTCAGAATTTTATCCATCGAAGAACTCCTAGTGTGGTTTCAGAACCATGCATGTTCAGGAAGAGTGTTGGCCGGTGCTGCATAAAAATTAATGGAGGGAGATCATAGAGCCGACACCATCGCGGGTGAAGAGCTCAAGAATGAGGTTATGCTCAACATTGCCATTGATGACATGGGCATACTGGACACCGTTCTCGACGGCTTTGATGAGGGAAGTTACTTTCGGGATCATCCCCTCCCCGATCGCGCTGGACCGGAGGAGCGCGTTTGCCTCGTCAACCGTGAGCTTCCGGAAGACCTTCGTCCGGCCCGCGTCCATCACCCCATCCACGTCAGTCATGTTGATCAGCTTGAAGGCCTTGAGGGCGACCGCGATCTCCCCTGCTGCGGTATCGGCATTGATGTTCAGGCTGCCGCCGGAACGGTCGATGGCGATAGGTGCGATGACCGGGATGTAGTTCTGGTCGAGCAGGGTGTTGAGGATAGCTGGATCGATCCACTCGATCTCCCCGACATGGCCGAGATCCACCTCTTTTTCGATTCCTTTCACTGTTACCTTCTGGGGGTCCATTTTCTTTGCGATGATCAGGTTCCCGTCACTGCCGGAGAGCCCGACGCCACGGGCCCGGCACTTGGCGAGCAGCGAGACGATCCCTTTGTTGATCTTGCCCACCAGCACCATCTGGGCGATCTCCAGCGTCTCCTGGTCCGTCACGCGAAGCCCACCGACGAATACGGATTCCTTGCCAAGGGCCTTCATCTTCTCGGAGATCTCCGGCCCGCCACCGTGGACAAGGACGACCCGGATGCCAATGTAATGCAGGAGTACAGTATCCTTTACCGCGTTCTCCAGCACCACCGGGTCGACCATCGCGTGCCCGCCCAGCTTGATGACGATGGTCTTCCCGTGGAACTGCTGGATGTAGGGAAGGGCCTCAATCAGGACATCCTCTCGTTTCATCATGTTGTATACCTCCCGTTGATCTCGACATAGCGTTCGGTGAGATCGCAGCCCCACGCAGTGGCTTTACCGGTACCTGCTGCCAGATCGAGCTCGAAGATCACCTTTTTGCCATGCATTGCTGCCTTTGCCTTTTTAAGGTCGGCGATAATCTCACCGGACCTGACGAGCGGGTACCGTTCGCTCCCGTCACTGATCCAGAGGGATACCGCATTGGGGTCGAACCGGACGCCGGCACGCCCCGCCGCCGCGACCACCCGCCCCCAGTTCGGGTCTTCACCGTAAACCGCAGTCTTCACCAGTGGCGATTCAATGACAGTCCGGGCCACCTTTGCCGCTGCATCTTCCTTGGGTGCCCCGGTGACAATCACCTCGATCAGCCTTGTCGCCCCTTCCCCATCCATAGCGATCTGCCGGGCAAGCGAACGGCAGCACTCCTCGAGCGCAACGGAGAACTCGCGGGGGTTAACTTGTCCGGACTCGCCGGTCGCTGTGAGAAGAGCGACGTCATTGGTGCTCGTGTCTCCGTCAACAACAACCCGGTTGAAGGTGCGGCGGGTCGCCGCTTTCAGTGCTCCTGCCAGCGGTTTTGCCCCGATCTCCGCGTCCGTGTAGATGAAGGCCAGCATCGTCCCCATGTTCGGCGCGATCATGCCGCTCCCCTTGGTGATCCCCCCGACAGTGAAGGTTTCCCGTTTCACCACCGCGTGCTTGGGAAACGTATCGGTCGTCATGATCGCCCGGGCCGCGAGATCCTCTGCCGCAGGTGAGGAGGTCAGGCCGGTTGCGGTTGCGGCACACTGGCGCCGGATCAGGGGGAGGTCAAGGTACCGCCCGATCACCCCGGTGCTGGCCACACCGACGGCCCGTGCGTCCAGTCCCAGTGCAGAACCGGCACACTCCGTCATGGCTACGGCGTCCTCGTACCCTTTCTTCCCGGTATACGCGTTCGCGCACCCGCTGTTGACGATGACAGCGTCTATGGTGCCCCTCCGAATCTGCTTTTTCATCAAATCCACCGGCGCCGCTTTCACAATATTTGCCGTGAACACGCCGGCCGCCGTGCCGGATGCCCGGATGAGCGCGAGCCCGAACTTTCCTTCCTTTACACCGGAGGCGGTAACTCCTTTCACCGCACAGATACTCTTCATCTTCATCTCCTGATTATTTGTCTACTATGCAAAGGATCCGCCGACTGCCTGGACGATGTCGGCACGGGTGAGGATGCCAACCAGTTTCTCCCCGCGCAGCACCGGCAGACGTGCGATGCCTTCTTTGAGCATGAGCGCCGCACCCTCCTCGATATCCATCTCCTCGGTCGCCGTGATCACCCGGTGCGTCATCACTTTTTTGACCGGGGTGTCGCCGATATTGCGCAGCGCGTGCTTGGTCTTTTCCCAATTGACGTATTCACGGATGGGTACCTCGACAATCTCGAGCGGGGATGGCAGCCAGAGGTCGTCGGAGATCCGTTCCGTCTGGAGCTGCGAGATGATGTCCGATTCGGTGAGCATCCCAACGAGGGCCTCACCCTCCATCACCGGTAGTCCACCGATATGGTTTTTTCGCATGATCGCAACCGCATCCCGGAGCGGCATGGAGGCCGAACAGGTAATGGGGTTTTTTGTCATGGCATCCCTGACAAGCATGTGATCACCTAGGGCAACAGGCCGGCACATTCAAGGCCGTCCGTCTCCTTAAACCCGCACATCAGGTTCATGTTCTGTATCGCCTGGCCGCTTGCTCCCTTCCCAAGGTTGTCGATTGCTGATACTGCCACGACCCGCAGCCCCTCGCTCTCCACCATCAGGTCGCAGAAATTGCTCCCGCGGACGGCAGCAAGGATCGGTTTCTGGTACCGGACAAAATATTCGCCCTTGTAGAACTTCCGGTACCGCTCTTCCACTTCCTTCTGATCCATGGGTTCATCGAGCAGGATGTGCGCCGTTGTGAGAATGCCACGGTTTACCGGGACGAGGTGGGGCGTGAAGTAGCATTTTGCCGGGGAGCCGAGCCACGCGAGCTCCTGTTTCATCTCCGCAAGGTGGCGATGGGTGGTCCACTTGTACGGCCCGACGTTGTCGCCAACATTCGGGTAGTGCGTTGTCGCCGAGGGATTGTCACCGGCACCGCTCACCCCGGTCTTTGAGTCGAATATGACCGTGTGCGCAAATTTTGCAAGCGGCGCCGCCGCAAGGGTAGCTCCGGTGGGGAAACAGCCGGGGTTTGCGACAAACTTCGCGTTCTTGCATTCGGCCCGGTGAAGCTCCGGGATACCGTACGGCGCCTTGAAATAATCCGTGTGAGTGACCCCGTAGACGTTTTCAAATACATCCTTGGGGAGGCGATAATCGGCACTGAGATCGACCACTTTGATCCCCCGTGAGAGCAGCGGGCCGGCGTAGGTCATTGCCGCAGTGTGTGGCACGGCAAGGAAGACAAGATCCGCGTCGATCGCATCCGTTGCCGGGTTCTCAAACGCAAGATCGGTAAACCCCTTCAGGTGGGGATGGACCTGATCGAGCGGGGTCCCGGCAAGTTTGCGGGACATGGCGCAGACCACGTCTGCGGAAGAGTGGTGAGAGAGGAGACGGATCAGCTCACCACCGGCATACCCGGATGCCCCGACAATCGCAACTTTCATACCAGAATATTTCTGTTGCAGAACCTTAACCTTTTGCGGGAGAAGGCGGCAAACAGCGCGGATGCGCCACAGTATTTGCCAAAAACCGGTTATTTAACCGGTTGTACCCTTTTGCGGGTAATTATCAGGAGTTTTTATAGTTTTCTTGAATAAAGGGCGAACATCCGCTGGGCGATCAGTTCGATCCGCTGCCGGTCCTCAAGGCCTTCGAGAAGATCGGCAGGGATCGCATCCACACCCCTGCTCGCACCAAGGTATGCACCGCAGATGTACCCGATGGTGTCGGTATTCCCCCCGACATGGGCAGCCACGGTCAGGAGATCCGCGGGATGTTGGTACCGGTTGATCAGAAAGAATGCAATGGGAAGCGTCTGGAAGAGGGAGACATCATTGCCTATCTTGAGCAGGGCTGCCTCCATATCCATGCCCTCTTTCTCCAGAACGAGGGCATTATGGATCCTGCTGCCCAGCAGCTCATCCTCAACGGACGCCTTCTGCAGCGCTTTTTCAACCGGGTTTCCACTGTCATGGACTGCATGGTACATGAGCGTCACGAGCGTCGAGACCGCCGCATGGGCCGCCGGGTGGGTATGGGTAACTGTGCAGGCCCGCACCGCCCGCTCGATTCCCTCGTTGATATCCGGGTAGGCAAGGGCAAAGGGGATTGCCGGGGGCAGGCAGCCGGCGGTCGTTGATTTGACGCCGCTTTGCGTACTATTTCCACGGATGAGATGTTCACACGCGGCGGAGACGGAGCCGTCAGGAAACCGGAGCGCCCCGCGAAGATAGAGCTCTTTTAATGCCTCGGCGAATCGTTCATCGGTATACCGGCCATCGGCAAGGAGTGTCGCCACCAGGATCATGATCTGGGTGTCATCCGTATACTGGCCGGCACGAAGCCCTTCATTGGGATGGCTTTTGTACGCCTTCCGGTAGCCGTACCGCATCTTGTTGAGACTGGGCATCGTGCTCTCGTTGGGCATGCCAAGGGCATCTCCAACAGCGGCGCCGAGCATGCACCCCTTCATTCTTTCCAGCATTAATAGAGTATTTTTAAGAGCCCGATAGATAATAGTTCTTGCAACGTTTTATTTCCGGGAGATATCACATGATTATGAGGGTTTCCGGGTTTTTTTCTGCACTGGATTTGCGCTATGGAAACATTTGGGGAGGGGGGCCGTACATCCTGCCTCCCATGGCCGGGTATCATCTCCAAAGCCAAATTTTAAATAATTTTTTCTCATGATTAATAATGATAAATTGGTGAGGGCATGACCGAAGACTTTGATGTTAAGCTTGTCGAGGATGGGAAGTACTACACGCCGGACCCGCAGTACAAAAAAGCTTCGTGGATGGGAGACTACCAGAAGGCATACCAGAAATTTCTGGAGGATCCTGATGCATTCTGGGAGTCCGTTGCCAAGGAGCTTGAATGGATCAAGCCCTGGGACGCTGTCAAGGAATGGAACTACCCGTATGCACGATGGTTCACCAATGCCCGGCTGAACATCACGGCGAACTGTCTTGACCGGCATGTCAACGATCACCGGCGGAACAAGGTGGCGCTGATCTGGCGCGGGGAGGGGGGCAGTGAGCGGATCTTCACCTACCAGAGCCTCCTCTCCCAGGTCAATCGCTTTGCAAACGCCCTCAAAAAGATCGGGATAAAAAAAGGGGACAAGGTCTGCATCTATATGCCGCTGGTCCCCGAACAGGTCATCGCGATGCTCGCGTGCGCACGAATCGGGGCGGTCCACAGCGTCGTCTTTGGCGGCTTTGGTGCGGCAGCGCTCAATATGCGTATCAATGATGCAGAGGCCAAAATTGTAATCACGGCCGATATTACCGTCAGGCGCGGGAAGGCCATCCAGCTCAAGTCGATCGTGGAGGAGGCGATCATCAATGCCCCGACCATCGAGCATGTCATCATCTTGCAACGGCGGGGACGGGAACCGTCTGTCGCCCTCCAGGAACCCATCGAACTTGACTTCAACGAGATCATGGGAGGGGTCTCCGATGAGTGCCCGGCAGAGCCCATGGATGCCGAAGACCCGTTCTTCATCTTGTACACGAGCGGTTCGACCGGGAAACCAAAGGGGATCGTCCACACCTGCGGCGGCTACATGGTCGGCACCTACTATACCACCAAGTATATCTTCGACATCAAGGACAACGATATCTTCTGGTGCACGGCGGACCCCGGGTGGATCACTGGCCACAGTTATATCATCTATGGGCCGCTTTCCGTTGGTGCAACGGTCTTTATCACCGAACTGACACCGGACTATCCCGATGCAGGCAGCTGGTGGCAGCTCATCGAGGAGCAGAAGATCACCATCTTCTATACTGCACCGACCGCCATCCGCATGTTCATGAAGCTGGGGGAGAGCTGGCCCGACAAGTATAACCTGAAATCGCTGCGGATCCTCGGTTCTGTCGGTGAGCCCCTCAACCCCGAGGCGTTCGAGTGGTATTATCACGTGATCGGGAAGGACAGGATCCCGATCCTCGACACGTGGTGGCAGACCGAGACCGGCATGCACATGATCACCACCCCCCTTGGCGAACCGATGCGGCCGGGTTTTGCAGGAAAGGCCATCCCGGGGGTCATTGCCGATGTCGTTGACAAGAATGGCAAGCCCGTCCCACCGGGCCAAGGAGGATTTCTCGTGATCCGGGCCCCGTGGCCGGCAATGCTCCGGATGGTCTACAAGGATGACGAGAGGTACCGGAAGTACTGGTATACGATCGATGGCTGTTATGCCGTGGGTGATCTTGCCGTGAAAGGAAAGGACGGGTATATCATGATCCTCGGGAGGTCCGATGACATTATCATCGTCGCCGGCCACAATATCGGTACCGCAGAGGTGGAGAGTGCGCTGGTCTCCCACCATGCCGTGGCAGAGTCCGCGGTGATCGGGAAACCGGACCCGCTCAAGGGGAACACGATCAAGGCCTTTGTCATCCTCCGCGTCGGCAACCAGCCGACCGACAAGCTCATGCAGGACCTTATGTATCACGTGAGGAACACCCTGGGACCGATCGCCGTTCCGCATGAGATCGAGTTTGTGGACAAACTGCCCAAAACGCGGAGCGGCAAGATCATGCGCCGGGTGCTCAGGGCAAAGGAGCTGGGCATGGACCCGGGCGATGTATCGACGTTGGAAGAATGAGATAATGTATCCCGATATATCTCGATTACACCGCAAAAATGATGGGCTGATGAGAATCCAGGAGATAAAATAAAAAAAAGAGCTGATGGAAGTATGAGTCCGGAAAATATCATTACCAACCGCGATCTGACCGGCAATCCGGCCCCTCTGGGCCTGATGGGTTTTGGAATGACGACCGTCCTGCTGAACCTCCAGAATGCAGGATTAGTGACGCTGGGGAGCGTGATCCTCGCGATGGGGATCTTCTATGGCGGAATCGCCCAACTCATAGCAGGGTCAATGGAATGGAAGAAAGGGAACACCTTTGCGACGACGGCATTCTGCTCCTATGGCCTCTTCTGGCTCTCGCTCGTGGCGCTCATCATGATCCCGGCGATGAACCTCGGGCAGCAGGCCTCTCCCGCCGGAATGGCGGCCTATCTCGCGATGTGGGGGTTGTTCACTGCCGTGATGTTCATCGGTACGCTCCGGTTCAACCGGGCGATGCAGGTCGTCTTTGCGACACTTGCGATCCTCTTCTTCCTCCTTGCGGCGGGAGAACTGACGGGAGCTTCGGCGATCACCCAGGTTGCCGGGTGGATTGGGATCCTGTGCGGATTCTGCGCGATCTACACAGCCCTTGCCCAGGTGATCAACGAGTCCTACGGCAAAGGTTCGATGATCGTCCCGCTCTGGCCGGTGAAATAACCCCGCGTATTCATTTTCCTCTTTTTGATGCTGATGCTTCTGCGGTTGATGACCATGAGTTAACCGTGGTAAAAGTCCCCCGTCAATAGCCGACGCACCGTTACAGTAGTTGAAATTTCTGCGAATGAAAAAAAGTGGGATGACCCGGTTACACCGTTGCACTGACGCTTGCCGTGCCGAACGGAGCCGAGGTCACATTTGAAGCAAGGACATTGCCGTTCTCCCAGATCTCAACGGTCAGGTTGTGCTTTGCCGTATTGTCCATCTTCTCAAACGCAGCCGTGATGGGCCCGGCCGTGAGATTTACGGGATAGACCTGGTACCCAGAACTCCTCACATCCTGTGTTACTCCATTTGCCGTATAGCTCCCGTTATACTGGCCCAGGTACCCGACCCGTATATAGACCCCCGTTGCCGGGACGGGTACTGGTGTTGGTTGAGAAAACGTCGATGCCGATGCAATTGTCGCTGCGGCCTGCTGACTCTGTGCTGCCTGACCGGTGGCCTGCGGTGTCCCTGACTGCGCAGCGGGTGTGCCGCTGGTGCCACTATTGGACGTACCTGCAGACTGCGTGCAGCCGGCAGTGATTACCGCAAACACAAGAGCAAGTGCGACGATCGCGATTGCTCCCCACAGTATTTTCCCACTCTTGCTCTTTCCACCTGCATGTCCTGTTGCCATTTTTTCCACCTCACCTGATCTCCTCCAGTATACTATTCCCCCGGCACGGTGGTTCACGGCTTCTGTCAGCTGATCCGATCAGCTGCATCGTGCCGGCACAGCTCCTCATGACAATCCTGTCTACAGAGAATGTTTAGAGCAGGTCACTGATATAAAACGAACGGTATACAAAGCGAGAGATTCCGGCGCCGTCCTCGTGATGGAGAAAAGAGCGCAATGTTGAGGACCCCCTACCCCCGGACATCCACGGGCGTCATACTATCTCCCGAACGCCACTCATCAGGATCTCTCCGCGGTCCTCCCCTTCTTTCGGGAATTGATCCGTTTATCCCAGGGCAGACCGGTGGACCTTCTTCCGCTGGGCTATCCTGTACCCGGATACCACCTGAACACTGTCGCCAAACGACGCATCCAGGGAGGAGTCCCCGGTATCGAGATAGAGGACCGGGGTCTCCCGCAGTTTGTGCGGTGTGGCGACGATAATGACATTCGGGATCCCCACGTGACGGAGAACGCCGGCACTCAGCTGCTGGTTTCCCCGCCCGAAGACAAAACCCTGTGCACCTATCGGGCTGATGATGATCCCCACGTCTTTCTCCTTCGCGATAAGGCCAAGGAGCGTCCGTTCATCCGCGTCTGTTGCGACCAACTGCCCGTTTTTTACCGCATCCACGCCAAGGAGGGTCTTTTTCACACCGATCTTTCCTGCTATGGCTTCGGTCGTCGTGCCCGCACCGAGGATGTACAGTGTACCCGGCTGCATTATCTCCATGATGAACCGGGCGATCTCCTCCTTTGCCCGTTCCTCGTCCGCTTCCTCGAAGACCTGCTTTGCGACCTGCACGCTCCCGGGAATGGCCGGTACGCGGGCGATACCGTAGAGGCGTGTCCTGAGCTCCCCGGCCCGGTAGGCATCCTCGTCAACATCCAGCAGTTCGGCATCCCGCAGGAGCACAGGCTGTTCCCCGGCAATGATCCCGGCAGCAGTCACCGGATCGACCGCAAATACCCCGGAGTACATCTTGACACCGGCCGGAATACCGAGGATGGCGGCACTCCGGCCAACAGCATCAAAGACGTCCCGTGCCGTCCCGTCACCGCCGCAGAAGAGGATCAGGTCGACACCCTCGCGAAGGAAAGCCGTTGCCGCACGTTTCGTGTCGTCTGCCGTGCTCATCTCCGGCGCCTCATAGCGGACGACATAGTTCTGCATGCCGGTTTTTTTCAGGATATCTTCCCCCATGCGGCCCGAGCAGGTAAGAAAGAGCAGTCCGGTCTCCTGCTTCAGGCTTCCGAGGGTGATCGCGGCACGATCGGCTGCGTGCGGCTCTGCCCCCCGGCGGACCGCCTCCGTAACCATGCCGTCTGTCCCTTTCAGCCCCACCGATCCCCCCATGCCGGCAACAGGGTTGACGATGAAACCGATGCAACGCATAAAAAGGGAATTTTTCAGGCTATCTTCGGGATCCGGGCAAGAGACTGACGGATCAGCTCGTCGGGATACTCGTAGTCCACCAGCTGGCCGGCATAGAATGCATCATAGGCACTCATGTCGAAATTGCCATGCCCGGAGCAGTTGAAGAGGATGGTCTTTGCCTCCCCGCTCGTTCTGCACTTGAGTGCCTCATCGATGGCGGACTTCACCGCATGGGCCGTCTCGGGGGCAACGATGATCCCTTCCGTGCGGGCAAATGTCTGGGCCGCATCGAAGACCTCGCTCTGGTGGTAGGCTACCGCCCGCATCACGCCATCATGGACAAGGCGGGAGACGATGGGCGAGTCCCCGTGGTAGCGGAGGCCTCCCGCGTGCATGGCCGGCGGGACAAAGTCATGGCCAAGCGTGAACATCTTGAGGAGCGGCGTGTATCCGGCCTCATCCGCGAGGTCGTAGGTGTAGAGCCCCTTTGTGAGCGACGGGCAGGACGCCGGTTCGACGCCGATGATATCCACGTCCTTGTGTTTCCCGGTCAGCTTGTCCCCGGCAAACGGGAACGAAATGCCGGCGAAGTTGGAGCCCCCGCCGACACACCCGATCACCACGTCCGGGTAGTCATCGACAAGCGCCAGCTGCTCGCGGCACTCCTGCCCGATCACCGTCTGGTGAAGGCAGACATGGTTCAGCACCGAACCCAGCGCGTAGTTGGTGTCGCTGCGGCCTGCGGCATCCTCAACCGCCTCGGATATGGCGATGCCGAGGCTTCCCGGCGTCTCGGGATCCTTTTCGAGCATGGCACGCCCGGACTGCGTCTTGGTGCTGGGGCTGGGGATGCACTCCGCCCCCCAGACCTGCATCATCGATTTCCGGTAGGGTTTCTGCGTGTAGCTCGAGCGGACCATGTAGATGGTGCACTTGAGGCCGTAGAGCATCGTGGCAAACGCAAGGGCGGACCCCCACTGTCCTGCACCGGTCTCGGTGGCGATCCGTTCCACCCCGGCTTTCATGTTATAGTAGGCCTGCGGTACCGAGGTGTTCGGCTTGTGGCTCCCGGCCGGGCTGACACCCTCCCACTTGTAGTAAATTTTCGCCGGTGTCTTGAGGAATTTCTCCAGCCGGAGGGCGCGGTACAGGGGGCTGGGCCTCCAGAGCCGGAGCACATCCTGCACGTCCGCCGGTATATCGACATAACGATCCTGTGTCACTTCCTGCCGGATCAACTCCATCGGGAAGATGGCGGAGAGATCATCCGGCTCGATCGGTTTGTGGGTTTTCGGGTGGAGCGGCGGATCGATCGGGGACTTCAGGTCCGCCTGGACGTTATACCACTTCTTGGGCATCTGCTCCTCGTCGAGGAGGATCTTCGTGTTCATAGTACGTACTTGTATTGTATAAATATATACATTGTGGAACGTTTTTGGACATATACTGTTTATTGTCGTACTTCAGCAGCTGGCTGCCTGCCGATGGTACCAGGAGCTCCAAGCGAGCGTTCTATAACCGGCTGAAACAATACCGGGATCCTATGAGCCCTGCGCACGCGGCGACACTTGACACAATTGACTGGAACGACGTCTGGAAGGCACGACAGCGGCGGCATGACGCCACAAAGTTCGTGGACGATACCTCCCACAACTGGAACCACCGCGAGAATGCGGCGCGGTACGACGCGAATGCCACGCGGGATTACGACGAGCGGGTGGAGGCGACCATCGCCGGTCTCGATCTCCCCAGAAACTCCCGGGTGCTGGATATCGGCGCCGGGCCCGGCACCCTCGCGATCCCCCTCGCGCCGCTCGTCAGGCAAGTCACTGCCATCGAACCGGGTGCCGGGATGGTCGCAATCCTGAACGAGCACATTGAGCGGGAGCGGATCCCCAACATCACCTGCGTGCAGAAACGGTGGGAGAAGATCGACCCCTCCCGGGACATTGCCGGGCCCTACGATATCGTAATCGCGTCGCTATCCCTCACCATGGAGGATATCCGCACAGCACTCCAGAAGATGGATATGGTCGCACGGTATGCCGTGTATCTCTACTGGTTCGCGGACATGCCCTTCTGGGAACGGATGTACGCGGATCTCTGGGCGCCCCTGCACAAAACCCCGTACTATCCCGGGCCCAAAGCCGACTGCCTCTGGAACGTGCTCTACCAGATGGGGATCTACGCAAACGTCGAAATGCTCCCACTGGATAAAGAGTACCGGTTTGCCACAGACAAGGAGATGACCGCGTTCTTCCGGGCGAGATTTGGCGTGAAGACCGCACGACAGCGAAAGGTGCTCGATGCGTACCTCGCGCCATTGATCCGGTACGAAGGTGGCGATGCCGTGGTCTCTGGGAGATCGACGCTCGCGAAGGTGTGGTGGAAGAAGCCGGTGTGACTGGCGCAAAAACCGGGTCCCTTTTGATACGAAGACGATCTATGGGGTCTCTCCCTTGTTTCATCGCTGGTGAGGGAAGGGAAGATCAGCCAGCTCCTTCGGTGCACGTCGGGCAGAACTGTCAACCACCCGAACCCGGTGATGCTGCTAATTTGGAGACGGAGACCACGGAATCCACGCTGTCGTTGTTCCGGTTGAAGAACGTCAAATGACGGGATATATAACCTTCCGGCAGTAACCATTGACCAGTACACACCAAGAAACCCGGTCACGAGGTGGCGATGATCTCCGTACTCTATGTCGATGACGAGCCGGCCCTTCTCGAAATCGGTAAGCTCTTCCTTGAAAAAGGGGGCACATTTGGAGTGGATACTGTCATTTCTGCCCCGGAGGCGATGGCCAAACTCGCGGAAAACCGGTACGATGCGGTCATCTCGGACTACCAGATGCCGGATATCGACGGGATCGAGTTCCTGAAATACACGAGAAAGAATTTTGGGGATATCCCGTTCATTCTCTTCACGGGCAAAGGACGCGAGGAGGTGGTAATCAGGGCAATTAATAACGGTGCTGATTTTTATCTCCAGAAGGGAGGGGATCCCACATCGCAATTTGCTGAACTCGGCCAGAAGATCCGGGTTGCCGTGGAAAAACGCCAGGCGGAAGAGGCGCTCCGGAGGCAGACATTTGTCCTGAAGGAGAGGGTCAAAGAACTGGACTGCCTGTACAACCTTGCCGAAATCATCAACAAACCCGGCATGTCCCTTGGAGAGATGCTCCAGCACTGTGCCGAGCTCATCCCTTCCGGTTACCAGCACCCGGAGTGCACCTGCGCCCGCATCGTGTATGGCGGACAGGAGTTCACAACGGCAGGATTTCAGAAGTCTGTCTGGAACCAGACGTCGCCGATCCTCGTGAACGGCGAGTGGGCCGGCGCCGTTGAGATCTCGTATACCGGTGCATGGACAGACGACGCAAACCTGCCGTTTCTGGCAGAAGAAAGTACCCTTCTCACTGGTGTGGCCAATCTTCTCGGCAACAGTATTGCGCGGAAGGCCGCAGAACCCCCTCCAAAGATGGTCGCAGATTCGGGATACCGCACAGACAAAGGCACGGCTGACTCACGTGATCCCGGCCAGAGACTGGCCGATGAGATCAGCTTACGGCTCGCAACAGAAAAACGCCTGGATGAATCCTTCCGGCAGAAGGAGGCCCTCGTGCGGGAGATCTCGTTCCGCGTCAAAAGCAATCTCCGGACAGTGAACAGCCTTCTGGACCTCCAGTCCCAGTACATCCGGGACGAGAAGATTCTAAAGGCGCTCAGCGAGAGCCAGAACCGGATCAAGGCGATGGCGTTCGTCCACGAGATCCTCTACCAGTCGCCGGAGATCTCAAAGATTGACCTTGAACAGTACGTGAAAAAGCTGGGGAAATACCTCTTCGAATTCTACGGGAATGCCGGAAAGGAGATCTCCCTTAAAACGGACATCCACGACGTCTTCCTCGATATTGACACGGCGATCCCTCTCGGCCTGATCATCAACGAACTGATGTCCAATTCCCTCAAGCACGCCTTTCCCGACCTGAGCACCGGCGAGATTTTTATCTCGGTAAAAAAAGAGGGGCACACCATCCCGGTTATCTTTTCGGACAACGGGGCCGGGATCCCCCGGGACCTCAACTGGCGCGATACCCGGTCGCTGGGGTTGCGCATGGTCTTCTCGCTGGTGGAGCAGATGAACGGGATGATCGGCCTTGACCGGCGTGCCGGCACCGCATTCACGATGGTGCTGGAAGAGAAAACGTGAGAGTGGACGCCGGTTTTCCCCACGGGACATGATATATCCCCCACTCCCGATCTTAAAAAAGCATCTGCATATTTTATTCATGGAATCGTAACTTACATTGAAATTTAACGAGACACATAGTAATTAAAACAGGAGAGAAACTGTATGGTTTTACACTTAATTTTACCGGGATTTATTCTCGTGGTTCTTGGGATAATCCTTCTCGGGATCCCAATGTTTTCCCCGATTGGTTTTTTAGTGGTCGTTGTTGGATTGATCTTAATCGGTGTGGGGATCCTCACGTTGGTGTGAAGGAGATACAGGGGAGTGGATTGTGCTTCTTTTCCAATCTCTTCGCGTTTCTTCGTATTGGGATGCCAGCAAAAATCGTTACCGTACCGTTTTACAGTAAATTGTTTACGCTATCAATGTACTTTATTCTTTACAATGGTACTGCCCTTCAATATTATTGATTTGGTGCTGCACTTTGACCAGTACCTCCCGGTGATCCTGCAGCAATACGGATCATGGACATATGCGGTCCTCTTTCTCATCTTATTCTGTGAAACCGGTCTCGTGATCACACCATACCTCCCGGGCGATTCGCTTCTGTTTGTCGCGGGCGCCCTTGCCGCGGTCGGTCTTCTCAGCATCTGGATCCTGCTTACCACCGCAATCCTTGCCGCAGTACTTGGGGATACGGTAAACTACTGGATCGGATATACGTTCGAGATGAAGGTGCTTGAGTGGAAATATTCTCCGGTCCGACAGAAACATCTTGATGAAACCCAGCGATATTTTGAACGGTACGGCGGCCTGACCATTGTCATCTCGCGGTTCATGCCCTTTATCAGGACCTTTGCCCCGTTCCTTGCCGGTATCGGGAGGATGCGCTATTCCTGGTTTTTGGGGTACAACATTGTTGGCGGCGTGATGTGGTCAGGCCTTTTCCTGATGGTCGGATATTTTGTCGGTAATCTCCCGATCGTGCAGCAGAATTTCTCCGTAATCGTATACGCTATTATTGGCATCTCGTTTATCGCACTGGCATCGGTCTTTATCGGAATAATCAGGGCAATAAAGAAGGAGAAAAAGCCAGAGGGCGAATAATCTTTCCTGATGTGTACAGGAATGAAGATGGAAAAGGATGAAAATAAACCAATTTCCCGTAAGGATGAATAGTGCCGGATTATTAAGGAAACAGAGGAATGAAAAATGGTCGGGTTCGCCAGATTGATCGTCCTGCTCGCGATTGCAGTGGCGGTGCTCGTCGTTCTTGCGGTCGTGATCTTCGGACAGTCGGCTGTCTACCAAGTAGGTGTGAGAGCGGTTGAATCGGCCACAAACCCGCATATCGGGCAGGACACCATGCAGGAGTATGCGCTCGTACAGGAGAACCTCAGCCAGATACAGACAAAAATATCCGGCGCAGTGACCAATGTGACCGGAGGGAAATGAATCATAATCCACGAAGTTCTGTGATCCTATCAGCAGCCTCGACCGTCTTCGCACCTAAAACCAGTTCTGCGCCTAAAGTCCAAGATTTGCACCTGAAGTTGGGTCAAAAGAGGGCTTCAGGTGCAAAGCCCAACCTGACGGAACCCTACGCACATCAATTTTAATATTCGAACATCGTGAACTCATTTTTTTACGTACATACAACTCCCCTGCATGAAGCACCGAAACCAATATAAAATAAAATCAACTTAAATTTTGAGGACAAAACCGGGAGGATGAGGTATGAAGGCAAATACCGTCCTTATTTCCTTACTCGTTGTCTCGATTCTGGTGAATGTTGGCCTTATCGGGATCTATATTCCTGCCGAGCAGGCCATGATCTCCCAGGTGGTCGATAAAACAAATACGCTGGGCATGGAGAACCTGAAACTGCACAGGCAGCTCGATCAGGAAAACAGTACCCTGCAGGGTTATCTCTCTCAGCCCGGTTTTTACCGGGTACCTACGGAGTCCGGTATCGCTAACCAGACTTCTGCCGGTTATATCACGGGCTTTGCCTCATTCCAGGCACCTGCGGTGACGCAACAAACTGTCGAAGAGAATGATAACAGGTTTGTAACTGAAAATCTCGTCCAGAATGGGACGATGATGAACATTTCAGTTGAGATCCGTCCCGGTGAAGGGAGAGTTCTTGTCCAGACCACGCCGCTGATGGGTATTGTCTTCCAAGATGCGGCAAACACTGCCGTATATGTTGCCCAGAATAAGACCGGCGTCAACCTTTCCGGCAGCGATGTGATCTTTTCCATTCAGGCAGAACACGAAGTATCTTCGGTAGACGGACCAAGTGCCGGCGCACTGATGACGCTTGTCACCATAGCCGCCCTGAAAAATGAAACTCTGAATCCTGACACTACCCTTACCGGTACCATCGATAAGGATGGGCACATCGGTGCGATTGGCGGAGTGATCGAAAAAGCGACCGCCGCAAAAAACAGCGGAAAAACACTCTTCCTCCTTCCCGAGGAGAACAGCGAGTTCGTGAACCACAATGAGACAACAACCAGGTACGGCGGGTTCGAATTAATTGAGCAGGTTCCGCAGCAGATTGACGCGAAAGACTACATCGAAAAGAATATCGGGATTAATGTGACCTTTGTCGACAATATCGATGATGTTCTCACTGCAGCTCTGGAGCGGTAATACTCCGGGCAGTACTGCCAGCAGATTACCAGCCATCGCAATGTATCGTGATAAAATCTCTCATCATCAATCCTTTTCGAAAATCCAACATTATATGTTTAATATTACACCACAGATTGTAGTGTTGAACATGGGAACAGTAAAGAAAATTGGAGCGGTAATTCTTTCAACAGGATTTATTCTTGCAGTTGTGTGGGTGCTCGGGGAATTTGGTTTAAGCACCCCCCTGGCATTTTTGACGGTCATTTTCATTGTGGCTGGTGGAGCGTTATATTGGGTCGATCGTGAGCCGGCTATATAAAAACATCAATCAATTATCAATCCGGTAGCATCATCCCACACCAAGGACAATGCTGCTAACCGATTGCAAGCCATCGTTGCTTATCATTCTCTGTCTGCTTGATGTGGACGCGGTGCATCTCACCACAACAGTCCGGGCAACATCTAGGTACATCGTGAAAATGTTCGTCAGGTTAAAGGATTGCCTGTTCTTATATCGAAAAAGTGTATTATGAATTCTTATTCATGACTGAAAAAAGATTTTCTACGTCGGAAAGAGACATCCCGTAGGTTATCTTCTTGCCATACATCAAACCAATGGCATCCCAATCAATAAAACTTGGAGTTGTAGTATTATTCGGTGCGGCATAGAAAATGCTATCTGGGTAGGTTCCCGTCTGTCCGACAAATCCGAGATAATAGAGAAGTCCACGAATGAAATAATGGGATCGTTCGTCACCGGTAAGATCAGAGTTTATGTAGATATTTGCGGTTCCGGATGAACTCCCTAATGTTATACGATAAATTGAAACGATGTTCCCGGAATTATCTGTATTAATAATCTGTTTCCGGTATAAGTTAGAGAATGATTTATCATTCGCAAGACTTTGCAGGGACGATCCTGGCAAGAAATTAAAAAGGATAAGACCTAAGTTGCCTTCAGTGGGTTCTGAAGATATTTGTGTAGTTGAAGAATGTTCGTTAAATTGCTGTATGAAGTTGCTCAAGATAATTTTATCATTGTCGTTATAATTTCCCCCGATGGATATCTTCACCACTTGCGAACTAATTCTGGTAATGTTTTGAAAATCGTTGCTGAATGCAACATCGATGAAAAGTTTATTAATATCATCAGAGGTATAGACCGACAGCTCCGTGGGAGTCGCTTCTATGGTAGAGGCTGTTGGTGTCTGCGTGACAAGAACCGTTACGTAAACAATTTGCGGAGTTGGCGTTGCTGCAGTGGTTGATGCCGGACTTGAACATCCTGCCATACAAGCCACGCCAATAAGCAGTATCAATAAAATGATAGTATTTTTTAATTTCATATATCCGCAGTGAATTTTTGAAGAGATAATCATTGCCTTCTGTTTATGCCTATATCCGGACTGGTTTTAGAGAATTTTGAAAAAAGTTCATAAAAGTTTCCGGCTATTTCAAAAAAATTCCGGAAAAACTATAGAGAATTTTTAAAAAAACACCAATGAAAATTTTCAGCTCGCCCCCAGATTTTTTCCGACATGATGGAGGGAGATACACCCTACGCCGCATTTTCCCAACCTCCTATTCCGGGCTTATTTTGAGGGTATTTGGGGGGTTAGAAGAGTCAGACTATTCCGGGCCCGTATCGGGCTCCTTTTGCCAATCCGGCGATCCCGATTTCCGGCTGGAGTGGAAACGATGTCCACGCCTACGGAAAAGTCATCTCCTGCTGTTCGTGTTCGCAATCCGGGCATTGAAAAATGATGGTTTCTCTCGCTTGCCAATTGGTCATGCAGGACCCATGCTTGCAAACAGATTAAAATTTTCGGATTGGCTCTTACTTGAAGGAACCTCCCAAATTTCCTTAAACAGAAGATTCTGTTACTTCACACCCCATTCCTTCGTAATCTGTCCCTGCATCGATCTCCGCTGAAACGACCTGATTCCACAATGACCAGAAACAGTTGTACGCTTCACTATCCGGCAGCCCTGAAAGCACAGCGGCCTGCTCATCTGTCAGGAGAACCTGATACCTCTCCTTTCGCTGCCCGCCGTTCATCCCAAAGCTCGCGTGGTAGATGGAATAACCGGGCTCTGCCGGAACTGTTCGTTTCTTTTTGCACGCGGGACATGCCGGTGTCATCTCTTTCTGCGAATGACCGCAATCAGGGCAGCGGAACGTGATCTCTTCTCTCATCTGCCAGTTTGTCATAAAAAATCGGACTCCATGTCAGGGTCCGGTCCGCATCATCCGATAAAAAAGTGCTGATTGAAAATGAGAATCGAAAATTTATTTCCTGCCAACCTTCCGGATCCTTTCCATCGCGTCCTTCAGTTTCTCCATGGATGTGGCATAGGACAGACGGATCCAGCCGGGCGCATCAAAGGCGCTGCCCGGGGTCACCGCAACGTGTGCCTCTTCGAGCCAGCGGGTGGAGATCGCCATGTCGTCGTCATTGACGTTGATGAACGCGTAGAATGCGCCGTCGGCCGGGGCCGTGGGGTACCCCATCCGGTTCAGCTCGGCGATGATATACTTCCGTCTGCGGTCGAACTCCTGACGCATCTCCTCGACGCACGTCTGGTCGCCCTTGAGGGCAGCCACCGCTCCCCACATCGGGAACGTGGGGGCCTGCGAGACCGAGTGCTGCTGCACCTTGGACATCTCGCGGATGATGGGTGCGGGGGCGACCGCATATCCGAGCCGCCAGCCGGTCATCGCGTAGGCCTTGGAGAAGCCGTTGATGGTGATGGTCCGCTCCGCCATGTCGCCGATCGAGGCAAGCGCGATGTGCTCCTTCCCGTAGACCAGCTTCTCGTAGATCTCGTCCGACATCGCGTAGATGTCATGGTCCTGACAGAGATCGGCCACGAGCTGAAAAGAGGCCCGGTCGAAGACCGCCCCTGACGGGTTCGAGGGCGAATTGACCACGATCATCTTGGTCTTCGAACTTATCCGATCCGCGAGCGTATCGTCGAGCTGGAAGGTTGTCTGGTTGACCGGGTGCTTGACAACTTTTCCACCGGCCATCTGGACGCAGGGCTCGTACGAGACCCACGCCGGGGTGAGGAGGATCACCTCGTCGCCGGGGTTGACGACCGCCTCCATCCCCTCGTAGATTGCGTCCTTTGCCCCGCAGGCGACGATCACTTGTTCGGGCTTACAGGAAAACCTGTTCTCTTTTACGATCTTTTCGCTGATCGCCGAGAGGAGCTCGGGGATCCCGTTGCTGGGCGCATAGTGCGTCTCGCCCCGCTCCAGCGCGCTGATGCAGGCGTCCTTGATATGCTGCGGGGTGTCGAAGTCCGGCTCTCCGATGGAGAGGCTGATGACATCGATCCCCTCCCGCTCCATCTTCTTGGCTTTATTGGAGATCTCGATGGTCGCGGAGGGGGCGATCGCCGCCACTTTTTCCGAGAGCGGCCTCATTGTAACCGCTTGACAAGTTTGACGGCAGACTCGACTGCCCGCTTCGCGTAGTCGATCCGCTCGTTCGCCTCGAGCCGGGACATGCCGGGCCCGGAGATGCCTAGTGTGACGGGTTTCCCGAACTCAAGCGAGAGGTCGATGATCTTCCGTGCCGCATGCTGGACGACGATCTCGTCATGCTGGGTCGAACCCTCGATCACACACCCGATCGTGACCACGGCGTCCACTTTTCCTGCAGCAAGCATCTTTTTTATCGCGAGCGGCATATCGTATGCCCCGGGCACGTAGATGCAGTCGGTCACTTCGGCACCGAGGAACGCGGCGTGCTCCCTTCCCTCGATTTCCATCATGTAGGTGATGTCACGGTTGAATTCCGCGACCACGAATCCAAGTTTTACCGGTTTATCGCACATAATGATCAGCTCTTGTGAATCAATCCAGATTAATCGTTTCTGCTCCAATTCCTGCTAGCGGCGTGCCGGGCCCGCGTCGGGAAAGCCCTGCCGCTGCCCGGTACCGGCCTCTTTCTCCAGATCCTTCGGGTACAGGACCAGTTTTACTGCATTGACCGCATGCTCACGGGTCCGCTGCTCCGCGAGCCACGCGAGTTCGCGGTCGTCCTTTGCCTCGTCCTCGTGGACGAAGACCTCGATGATGTGGGTATTGGTCATCAGCTGGCACATGATGAGGCCCTGCGAGGCCTCGTGGGCGCAGACCCGGTCCTTCTCCTGGCTGCCGGGCATCCCGAGCGCCATCACAATCTCGCACCTGCGCTCCTCGATCAGCTTCTTGCAGGCAACCGGCAGGTCCTTGATGCCCGGCACGGTCACCCGCTCGATCGCCACGCTCGCGTGCTTTTTGAGCTCGTCGATGGCGATCGCTCCCATGTTCACGCGTGCGAAGGTGGTGTCAGCAATGCCCACCCTCATCCGAGCACCCCGGCTGCGGCCTCCACGCCGTCGCCCCTGACCTTGTATCCCAGCTTGTGGAGGGCATGCTGGGTCGCCGCAAGCGTCGCGAGGATCTCCGGCGCACCGACCGCACCCATGCTTCCGATCCGGAAGATCTTCCCCTTCAGGTGGTCCTGTCCGCCGGCAATGATGATCCCCATCTTCTTGGTGATCCCCCGCATCTCGTCATCCTTGATGCCGGCCGGGTACGAGATCGCGGTGGCCGTCGTCGAATACTCGTGCCTCTCATCGATCTTCGGGAAGAGGGAAAGCCCCCATGCCTCTGCCGCCGCCCGTACTGCCTGTGCCATCTTCTGGTGCCGGGTGATCCGGTTCGCCAGACCTTCCTCCTCAACAAGGAGGCATGCCTCCCGGAGCGCAAAGAAGAGCGGCACGGCAGGCGTGTAGGGAGTCTCCATCGGTTTTCCACCGGCGCTCTTCTTGTAGGCGGCGAGGTCGAGGTAAAACGGCGGGTTCTTCGTGAGCCGCTCCCATGCCCGGCCGCTCACCGAGACGGCGGCAAGCCCGGCCGGGGCAGCAAGGCACTTCTGGGATCCCACGATGGCGATATCCACGCCCCACGCGTCCGCCTCGACCTTATCCCCACCGATCGAGGTGATCCCGTCCATAATGAAGAGCGCGTCGTGCTTCCGGGCGAGCCTGCCCACCTCCTGTGCCGGGTTCTTGATACCGGCCGAGGTCTCATTGTGCACGAGGGTGACGACCTGTGCACCCTGCTCAAGCTGCCGCTCGAGGGCTTCAAGGTCGAGCGGCGTTCCCCACTCCGATGCGATCTCGTGCGCCTTTCCGTAGCGCTGGCTGATCTTGTAGAGCCGCTCGCCGAACTTCCCGTTCACAAGGCAGGCGATCTCCTTGTCCCTTCCGACATTGGCCACTGCGGCTTCCATACCGGCGGTCCCGGATCCGCTGATCACAAAGAGGTCGTTTGCGGTCCCAAAAGCGGTCTTCAGCACCCGCACGCAGTCGGCATAAACAGCACCGAACTCAGCGCTGCGGTGGTTGATTGCCTGACGCATCATCGCGTACCTGACCCGTTCCGGCATCGGAACCGGGCCCGGCAGCATCAGGAGTGGTTCTTTTTCCATGGCGATCTGCCCATAGTATATTTATATAGACACGATATAAGTTTGGATGCGATGATATGGCAGACGTAGCGATCATCTGCGGGTCGGCATCTGACGCCGCGATTGCAGACAAGGTAAAGAAGATCCTCGAAGTGCATCGGATCCCATACGATTACCAGGTGATCTCCGCCCACCGGGAACCGGACAAGCTTGACGAATATATCCGGGAAAGTCCCTGCAGGGTCTATATCGCCATTGCCGGCCTCTCCGCGGCGCTCCCGGGCGTGATCGCCTCGAAGACTGATAAGCCCGTGATCGGCGTGCCGGTCAGCGGGACCCTGAACGGCTTTGATGCCCTGCTCTCGATCGTGCAGATGCCCAAGGGCGTTCCCGTCGCCTGCGTGGGTGTGGACAACGGCGAGAACGCCGCGTGGCTGGCGGTCAGGATACTCAGACTGGTAAAAGAGTAAATCGTTTTTTTACGGCAGAAACGGCATTCATTTTCCGGATTGCGACCTGGCCTTCCGGCCGTACGGGCATACATACAGGCATAATCCGCAGACCGCCACGCCCCGTTCTTTTTCGAGCTCCCGGAAATAGCGGTCGCAGGCGGCGGCATCGAACCGGGCCTCCCGGGGTTCATCAGCGGCAAACGGGCGTCCGGTGAACGCATGTTGTGGGCAGATGTCAACGCACGCCGTACATTTCCCGCACCGTTGCTCCATGAGGGACCCGGTCGGGCAGAGCGGCGCATCGGTCAGGACGGTGACCCACCTTACCCTCGGGCCGTGATCGGGGGTCACAAGCAGGCAGCTCTTCCCGATCCAGCCAAGCCCGGCCATGTGTGCCGCAAGCTTCTGCGAGAGGACCCCGCAGATCCGGTCGTCATCCGTCCGCTTCGCGGCAGGGACGGGAAATGCCCCGTACCCTTCTCGCTGGATCAGGTTTGCAACCCGAAGCGCAATCTGGTCGAGGGCGAGGTTGACAACATCATAGGTGGTATACCGGTACAGGATTGCTCCTGCCGGGTCCTTTTCCGGCAGGAGATCGACGAGGCTGTCCTGCAGCACCATGCCGATTGCCACACTCCGTGGGTACCTGCCCACCCGCTCCCCTCCCTGTGCATGGATGAAGTCGCGGGCCGGGCCGAGATCCGCCACGCCAACGTAGTCTGCGCCAAGGGAGAACGCGAGTGACCGGATCTGTGCATCAATATCCTGAGACATGGAATATGTACCTGAGGCCGGAGCGACATTTCATGATTGCGGTCGATAAGGGAGAGCGGCGTTCCGGGAATGGGAGATCTGTGCCGCCATGCCTCGAAGAGGCCCTGATGCGGGGAGAAATTGCAAAAATGGTCATATGCCTGATTTTCATGGTTCGGGTACGAACCTGATCAGGTACCTGTTTTTATTCTCCCCACCCAAGCTCTCCTGCTCGTTGCAGTCGGGGAGTCCCTGAATTCGCCACCGGCCCGGAGCGAATTCATATGGCCGCAAAACCTATGTAGGATCCCGTCCGTTCAGATCACACGTACGCTGCCGGGACAGTCCGGCAGGTGAGGAGCACATGATATCCGCCAAGTTCTTCCGGATGTACGATATCGGCAGGGAGGTCGATCTCACCGAGCTGGAGCGGCTGCTCACCACCAGTTACGCCACCGCCCGTGCGGGGTTTGTCCGGGTCAGCCCGAAATCGATCATCATGGAGGACCCGCCGCTCATGATCCGGATGCAGCCGTTCCATGTCGAACGTGATGGCAGGCCCGCTGACTTCTCCGCTGTTGCACGAATATACGATGTCGGTGTCATCAGTCTCTGTTTTACCTGCGAGGATCCCAAGGCTGATACCAAAGAACTTGAAAACCTTGCATTCCTCTTCCCGCACCAGGAGGGCCTTGCGGAGTATTTCGTGCAGTACCTCATGACATTGGCGACTCTGGTACGGCCCCATATCAGGGGCTTTGCGATCAACCCCGATTTCTTCGAGGACTACACCATCTATATCTCCGACCGGCGGGACGACGCATTCGATCCCGTCCCCCTCATTCTCGGTGAACGCACGGTCATCGCCCCATCCCTGCGGCAGGAGATCCTTGCAACGACGCTCAGTTATACCCCGGATGACCTTGCGATCCTCTCGTGGGATGTTGCATATCTCTGCAATCCCGAGTACCCGGCCGACATCATCGACCTGATCGAAT
>Ga0326728_10001138_pt1 | contig 95988 bp, 84 predicted proteins | sample MB3enrmetagenome_FD_207602 | JGI IMG/M metagenome (GOLD analysis project Ga0326728, IMG submission 207602) | Lab enriched peat soil microbial communities from McLean, Ithaca, NY, United States - MB31MN | ecosystem: Environmental > Terrestrial > Soil > Wetlands > Peat | place: USA: New York...
GCGACGGTCTCGGCCATCCGGTGCAACTGCAAAATAAAAGAGTTCTATTTGCGCCTGAGCGCGGCTGGTAAAAAACCCAAAGTTGCTATCACAGCCTGCATGCGCAAGTTACTGACAATTCTAAATGTCATGGTAAAGCAGCAAAAGCCTTGGCAATTCAGCGCCGCTTAAAAAACTCAGAAAAAGACGGCACCCTTGAGAAACACAGTTGCTCAACGTGGGCCGGCTACGCCTGCGGTTTTGCTCAATCGTCGCGACCAAATCGGTCTCAAAATCCGGCGCGGTCCCTAAAAGGCCTATTTACGGACAAGCCCTTGCCGCTAAATTGTAGAACGGGATTTTTGCGTCTGTTTTAGAGATATGCCTGATCGGACGATTGATCGAATCGAGGGTTAGACAGCCGGCGCGGAAGCCACCCTGTCTTCCTCGGGGGGAGGCAGGTTCAGCAGCCCAGCGCTTCTTTCAACCATTGCTCTATTTCTTCGGTAATGGCGTAAACTCCGACTCCGGGCTTGTGGCCGCCCGCATCAACCGCTCTGCGGACCATGTCTTCGGGCACGTGAATTTTGGCGATTTCCTCGGCCTCTTTCATGGTCCTGCGGATCAGGGTGACCTGGGCGGGCTTTTCCCAGTCATAGATTACGAAATAGAGAGCTTCCTGGCCGGGATAGCGGACAAAATCATCCTTCCGTGTCCATCCGGTTCCCCATTCGAGATAGGTTTCAACAGCCTTTTCCGGCGTCATTTCCCAATCCAGGCGATCGATTATTTCCCTGTGGATTTTAAGTTCTTCCAGTCCCCACATGAGGTTCCCCCGGCGCAAGACTGCACGCAACTAATAATAGAATAATACCCCCCGGACAAAACCGCGCACTTTCCCCGGCGGCGGCGCCTTTTTCAGCTTACTTGCCATGATGCGCGTATCACGGTCCCCTTGCCGATCTTCGATGAAATCGAAAAGGACCCTCCCGAGAGTTCGGTTCGCTCTTTCATGCTGAAGAGACCAAGCCCCCTGGCGCCGCTTTCCCTGGACAGGGCCGAGGCCACGTCAAATCCCTTTCCGTCGTCCTTAATTATGAGTTCCAGGATGCCTTTTCTGCACGCGATCGAGAATTGCACGGAATCCGCCTGGCTGTGCTTGCCTATGTTATGAAAGGTCTCCTGAAAAAGACGATACATGACTATCTTGAGCGTCTCGGGTATCTGGCTCTCTTTAACCATTACCTTCTTTTCGACTGCAATGTCCGGGTAGATTTCTTCGAACTGCCTGCAAAACCAGCCGATTGTTTCGATCAGGCCAAGATCGTCCAGCATGATGGGCCGAAGGTCCATTATCATTCTTCGGATTTCTTCGATGACGTTGCCAGTCCATGAAATCGATTTCTCGAGCAGAGTTGGTTCGTCTTCACCCTGCTCCATCCGGTTCAGAGCATGCTCGATGCTGATTTTGATCGCCGTAAGGGATGATCCCAAACTATCGTGGAGTTCCGCCGCAAGCTTCTTGCGCTCCAACTCCTGAGCCGCAATGAGTTTCGAAGAAAGAAAACGAAGTTCGCTTTCCGATCTGCGCAGGGCCTCCTCCGTCATCTTACTTTCGGTAATATCTCTTGCAACGCCGGTCACGAGGCAATAGTCCACCCGATCCACGGAAACCACGCAGGCACGGTTGCGAATCCAGCTAACCGAACCGTCGGGTTGCATGATCCGATACTCTGCGTCGAACACGTCTCCCTCCATGCTCAGCTTTCCTATCCCGGCAATAACGAGTTCCCTGTCCTCGGGATGAATACTGTCAATGAAGAATTTCGGATCCTTGTAGATCTCCTGCCGGCTGCGTCCCCATATCTTTTCGAATGCCGGATTCAGATAGAAAATCTCATCGAAATCCGGGGTGCCCATCCAAAATACATCCTGAACCGATTCGGCCATCAGTTGAAACCGGTTCTCGCTTATCTCTAAATCCTGTCTGGCTTGCTTCAGATCGCTGATATCGACAATTACGCCGACTGTTCCTACGGCCCCACCGGCGTCCGGGACCGTAGACCTGGAGAAGATGACCGAGTGTTCCGTGCCGTCGGCATAGAGTATCGACATCTCGGAAGTTTGAACCCCTGCATCCCTGGAAGAAGTGGCGTCCATCTCACAGAATTTTTGCGTCATCTCTTTAGTGGCCACATCAAAGATGGATTTCCCGATAATGGAGTGTCTGTCCACGCCAAAACAGGACGCGAATGCCTGATTGCAGCTCAGGTATGAGCCATCCGCGCCTTTATAGAAGATTGGGGCCGGGATTGTATCCATCAGGACGTTGAGCAAGTTCAGGGCATCCTGCAGTTTTCTTTCGGTTTGCTTGACTTCGGTTATATCCCGCGAAATTCCGCACAAGGCAATGATCTTGCCGGTCTGGTCCCTGACGGGCACTTTGACCAGGTGGAAGGTCCTGTCCTGGTTTCGAATGGGCCTGGTGTTTTCTTTTTTGACGATTTCTCCGGCAAATACGCGATCGTCACTTGATTCGACTCGTTTGCCGATCTCTTCTCCGTAGAGGCTTCGCGCGCTGCTCCCAATAATTTGCGCGGCCGGGATTCCAAACAGACTTTCCATGGCGGGATTTACAAGTATGTATCTGTATGAGCGGTCCTTTAAGTATACGCAATCCTGGGCTGACTCGAAAATCACTCGAAATCTTTCTTCACTCAGCCGTAATTCCTGCTCCGCCTTCTTGCGGTCCGAAACATCCCGGATAGATTGAATGAAACCGGCAATGCTCCCGTCGTCTTCGAAAAGTGGAGCCGCCCTTGACCACAGATATGCCCCCTTACCCTGGTAAGTCCCGGGCACATATGCCTCTCCAAAGACGGTGTTTCCGATTCTTTTGACGAAATCGTAACGTTTTTCGATTTCGGGTTGTTCACTCACTACGATGTCGATGAGCATCGGCCTCTTATGACCATAGAACGGAACCGCATACGAGTATTCGCCCATTCCAAGGATGTCGTGTTTGCTGACTCCGGTCATCTCCTCCATGGCCCGGTTCCAGGCGATTACCTTCTTTTCACGATCTATGACAACGGTGGCGTCAGGAAGAAATTCAATGATATCCATTAATTTACGGTGAGCGGCCGTCAGCGCAAGCTCGGTTTCCTTGCGGCGTGTTATGTCTCTTACGATACCGACTATGAACTTATTCTCATGCCTGTCCGTGTACAGGGTCTTCTTGGTAACCACGGTGCGGGTGGTGCCCCTGCTGTCCGTTATCTCTTCCTCGTTTTCATTCTCCTGCCCCGTTTCAAATACGAGTTCGTCTTTTTCCCAGAAGTTATCGACCTGTTCTTTGGGGAAGAAATCATAATCGGTCCTGCCAAGAATATCCTCGCGCCTCCGGCCGGCAATAGCGCACATTGCGTCGTTGGCCAAAACATACCGGTGCTGTCTGTCCATGACGTATATGGGGTCGCTCATCGAATTGACGATTTTTCGGAGATAATCCTCTGTGTCCCTTTTTTCCGTCATGTCCTCGATAAGGCCGACCGCGCCCAGGAACCTTCCATCCTCCGTGGTTATCCGGCTGTACATGGCCCTGACCGGCGTGGTCTTATTTCCGGTTACGGAGACATATTCACCTTCGAAGTAGTTGGGTTTTCCCGCAAGACCGGCAATAACCGCCGACCGCATCCGTTCATCCCGCATGGAATCCGTCATGTTGAATCCGATGAGCTTTTCCTTGGGGGCGCCGATTATCTGCAGAAAAGTTTCATTGCAGTCTACGATTAATCCATTCTTGTCGAAATGAACTATGCCGGGAGGAGAATAATTGAAAATCATCCTGTAGCGCTCCTCGCTTTTGCGCAGCACCTTTTCGGCCTGCTTCCGCTTGAGCGCCTCCTTTTCCAGTTTCAGAACTTTTCGCTTCAGTTCCTCGTAGGTGGGTATCGGTATCGAAACCAAGAAGATCTCCTTCCATGCAGTCCAAAAAACAAGGCCCGAAAAAGCTGTCCAGAGGACTACCCGAACACGGCATGCTGCGGTAAGCCGGTAATGGCGGGGTAAACCGATGTGCATTGAAGTGGCAGGGCACTCGACATCTCAATTCATCTGATATCTCGTCTGATTGCACCAAAGCATAAGAGCGACAAATTTGCAACATTTTTCCAATCGCGGGAAATCATTCACCTTTGGCTGCCTTAATTTCCAGTTGACCCGGCGTTAGAGAACAAAAATGATTTGGCGCGTATCGGGGAGCGCGCAAGCTTTTTTCTCAATATTGAAACAGTGGGGGATTGTTCCTCTTGGAGACAAAATGAGAAAAATCATGAAGGAAAGACAAGCCACAAAGGGCAAGCGGGCAAATAACCGGTCCCGGCGTTTTTTCTTTCAGTCGCGGGCCACGATCGTGGTGAAGCCCATGCCCCCGCCCACACATAGCGAGGCCAACCCGACATCGACATTCCTGCGGGCCATTTCATAAATCAGACTGACCAAAATTCGCAGACCGGTGCACCCGATCGGATGGCCCAGCCCAATGCCGCTTCCGTTCACATTAGTTTTTGAACGCTCGAAGCCCAGACCCCGTTCGCACGCGATGTACTGGGCGGCGAACGCCTCGTTTAATTCAACCAGTCCGATGTCTTTCAAGGACATGCCGGCTTTACTCAAGGCTTTCCAGGTGGACGGCACGGGGCCGTAGCCCATGAGATGGGGTTCCACGCCGGCCGTTGCATGGGATACGATCCTGGCAAGCGGGGAAAGACCGAGTTCTCCTGCCTTCCTGCGGGTCATCAGGATGGCCGCTGCAGCGCCGTCGTTGAGCCCGGAAGAGTTTCCGGCGGTAACAGTGCCGCCCTCCTTGAAGGTTGGCTTGAGCCTGCTGAGATCATCCATTTTCAATCCGAACCGGGGGTGCTCATCCTGCTCGAAAATTGTTGTCTGTCCTTTGGGGCCGGGAACTTCGAAGGGAACTATTTCATCTTTGAACCTGCCGGTAATAATTGCCGCTTCCGCATTGTTATGACTACGCAGGGCAATCTCGTCCTGGTCCCGGCGAGAGATCCCGTACTTTTCGGCCAGGTTTTCCGCCGTGATTCCCATAATCATGGGTTCACCCAGGAGCCTGCTTCCGGAGTAGAGAATTTCCCACACGGCATCGGTTATCTCCTGGTTCATAAGCCTCATGCCCCATCGAGCACCCGGAAGAAAATAAGGGGCTGAACTCATCGATTCCACTCCCCCCACCAGGACGATTTCGGAATCTCCGGACCGGATTTGCTGGACGCCGGAAACGAGCGCCTGCATTGATGAAGAGCACTGGCGCTGCACGGTGAAAGCAGGGACCTCGGGGGGCAAGCCGGCCATCAAAGCGGCCGTGCGCGCCGTGTTGGCTTCATCGCTTGATTGGATGCAATCTCCCAGAACAATATCGTCGATAAGAGCGGCATCCAGGTCGCGCGCGCGTCGCAGCGCCTCCCGCATCACGTGGGCAGCCAACCTGGAGGCTCTTACCTCCTTCAATGCGCCGCCGAACCTGCCGATAGCCGTGCGCACCGCCGAAACAACGACCACGTCTGTTTCTTCGCTCATATCCCTGGTTTCCACCCTTTTAGTTCAACTCTTTGGCTTCCATAGCCGTGTCGCATTGCAGGCTGAAAATTTGGATCTACATTAATGACGCCGTTCCTCTAAAACAAGCGCTGTATGATTATAACCGGGATTTTGAATTGAATTTACCTTGACATCGGCTCAGGATAAAATTATTTAATAAAGTCGGATAGAGTGACCGATTGTATTCGATCCTCGGTAGGTGAGGCTCCCGTGAGCACACAGGCCACTGCCCACAAGCATCCAAAGATGCGGCGCAGGGTAGAACAGGTACTCCCGGATTAAGGGTTTACCTAAGGTGGCTTAGGCTGGATTGCCTATTACGGCTCACGGTGCTGAAGCTTGGACGAGCGGGGAATTTTGGGTCGAGCGGTAAACCACTCGCAGTGGTGGTTTGAACCCGTTCCCTGCCTACGGCTGAGGGAAAGGGTTTTTTTATTTCTCCCGGTCTGAGAATTTCTGAATGGATTGGAGCATATGAAAGAAAACGACGGCCGGCCTCCGAGTAGTGGAGGCCCCCAAACAGTGTGGAAGTTGTGTCAGTGATGCGCGAGTTTTAGTTTCCCCTCCGTCGCCTCACCTGACCGCTGCTTCCATAAGAACCGGCAAAAGCGGAAGGTGAGAAGCGAATCGTCCTGCTTCTTTGGAAGCAGTCCTTAGACCCTTTCTTCTCCCGGAAGTTTATTAGTCAAGCGTAGCCACCCGCGGCGCGGCGCGGTTTTTTGCCCGCCGCCCACAATGCCGCGGAAACGAAGACGCCGAACTCGACGCTCCGCGAGGTGGGACGGATGTGGTTTCGGATTATACGAAGGAAGGAGGGATCGCCATGATCTCAACAAATTATCTTCATGCAATCGACGGTCGGATAAGAATCCATATTTCAGAGGTAAAGGGATCCTGGGTGAAGGCGCGTGAAGCTGCGGCAAGACTTATGAAATATGAAGGTATCGTAAATGTGAACGCCAATCCGACGACGGGAAACGTCCTCATTAACTATGATTCACGTCGGATATCCCAGTGCGATGTGTTTCAGGATTTGCGGGACTTGGGGTATCTAAAAGCAGGCAGGCTCACTGCGCCGAGTTTGCCAATAAAGAGGTCGGACCACTCGGAGTGGGGCGACACAATCGCAAGGTTTGCGCTGGAAGCGCTGTTTTTGGTTATAACCGGGTGAAACCTTATCCTAAAAGGTGGACAATCGCCTATAAGAGAATGGCCTCCGTCGCATCACGCCTGAGGTTATCCTCTTGCAGGCCGACCAGGACAGGACGGGCCGGTCGAAGCGCCGGCCTCCCTTGACAACGGCATTGGCCCGGTTATCGTTATTGTCGAAATTTAAGTTTAGTGTAACCGCATTCGGTGGTGGTCGGGCGCTGAATTTTTCGGATTATCCCGCATAAAGTTTACACTAAATCGAGTAAAGGAGCCTAATCATGAAGGAAATAACGACACGTCGCGGTGAAAGTACTTCGGAAGATATCCCTGTTTTGAACTGGGCCGACAGGGTCTTCAACGAGCTCATGCCTTCCCGGATCTTTCGTGAGCTGATTCCCTCAATGTTTAAGGACAAAGGTGGGTTGATGCCGGCTTTCGATATCTCGGAAGCCGAGGATCAATTTATCGTGAAGGCCGACCTGCCGGGAATCGATCCAAAATCCCTGGACATCAGTCTCTCCGGAAATGTGCTGACGATTAGCGGAGAAAAGAAACAGGAGCGCGAGGAAAAGACCGAGCATTATTACTCGGTGGAGCGGCAGTTCGGTTCCTTCAGCCGTTCGTTCATGCTACCCGGGGATGTCAAGGAAGAGGGCATCGAAGCCAACTACAAGGATGGAGTGCTCACCGTCACGTTTCCGAAAACCGAACATGCCAGGCAAAAGAAAATTGAAGTGAAGGCGCAATGAAAAACGGCTGCGCTCAATCCTGATGTCTGTTAAAAGGCGGGTGTGAAACTCCCGCTTTTTTAATGTCAAAGGAGAGGATTATGCAGTTCGTTTCCGTCAAGATCGAAAAACCCGAAGAGATTAATTTTATTTTTGGCCAGACCCATTTCATTAAAAGTGTCGAGGACATTCACGAAACCCTGGTATCCGCCGTACCCGGCATAAAGTTCGGCATCGCATTCTGCGAAGCCTCCGGCAAATGTCTGGTCCGGTGGTCCGGAACCGATCCCGAAATGATGGAACTGGCCCGGAAAAACGCAAAGGCCATTTCCGCCGGTCACAGCTTCATTATTTTTCTCGCGCCCGGTTTTTATCCCGTCAACGTGTTGAACGCGATTAAAATGGTCCCGGAGGTGTGCCGCGTTTTCTGCGCCACGGCCAACCCCACGGAAGTCATTCTTGCGGAAACGGAGCAGGGAAGGGGCGTCATGGGAGTCGTGGACGGCTTCCGGCCAAAGGGCATTGAGGACCAGGCAGAAATCGACTGGCGCAAGGACCTGCTCCGCAAGATCGGCTATAAGCTGTAGAAAAGCGGATCGGGCGGATCTTGTCAATAGCGGTTCGGCCCGGGGGGGGGGCCGTCACTCCTCCTCTGCCCCGACTTTCTCGGCTATTCCGAGGACTATGCGCACATAAGCTTTGCTGTGGTTGTAGTCCCAGATTACCGCCTCTTTCTGGGACGGGAATTTAGCCTCACACCACCCATGGGCCCGAAGATAATTGGCAGTGCTGAAGATGGCGTCCGCAGGCTCGTAGAGATCTATGCGTCCATCGCCGTTGCCGTCGACGCCATATTTTACCAGGCTGCTGGGCAGAAACTGGGGCCAGCCGATGGCGCCCATCACGGACCCCTTGAGCGATTCGGGCCTTATTCCGTGCTTATCTCTGAGTTCCATGAGAGCGCACAACTCCCGGTAGGCCCAACCGGACCTGTCGATCAGCTTCACGTCGAAAGCCTGGCGCTCCCACTTTTGGCGCTCCTGCGGGGAAAGCATCTTCCACACTTTGTCGCGATTGGCTTTTTGATCCATAATGGCAAAAGTCGATAAGACCGCAAGAGTAGGCGTCTTTCCCGTGTACGATCCAAAATGGGTTTCGACAAGAAGAATCGCCGTGATAATTTCGGCCTCGACCCCATATTCCTCCTGGGCCCTCCGGAAAGAACTCCGGTGGTCCGCTATGAACCGGCGTGCGGAAGCTATCTCCGCGGGCGCCAGGAAATGGTCGTAGTTCGCGACGCCTTCCCGGATTTTCATGCTCTGGGTAACGAGCCCGAACATCGGAGGCGGAGAAGGCTTGAAGGCGCTTACAACCTGCTGGACCGAAAAGCCGTCCTGCACCAGCTTGCTTTTAAGACCCAAGTAAATATCTTCAGCCGAAAACGCGCTGCACGGATCGAAAGACAGGGCCATGAAAATCAAAAATCCCTGCAACAGCGCGATCCGGCTTCCTCTGCCTGTAAAAACGGTTCCTCTCATTGACACAATTTCCCTCGTTCGTTATGCAGCGTGCAATTATCCAATTTTGCCTTGCGGTTGAAAGGCCTTTCATTATAGGTTATCAGTGCTCTTAAAGCAAACCTCGCTCTGTTGCGGGACCCGGAGGTCCGATTTTAAGCGCGGGACAAACACGTCCAGCCTCCGGCGCCGTGCATCCCCCTTATAACCGGAGATCTTATGTCTGGCGTTTCGGGACCGATTTCCCGTCCCCGGGACCGAATCGGCGATTTCAAACGCAGCAGGAAGCGTATCTTCGATATCATGGAACAGATGCTCGAACTGAGCGTCACGGACCGGGATTCGTGCCTTGAGATAAAGGAAAAGCTCGAAGCGGAGTCATTTAACCTGGTCGTGGTAGGGCAGTTCAAGCGAGGGAAAACCTGCCTGATAAATGCGCTTCTCGGCGCCGGCATTCTGCCCGTTTCAGTCGTGCCCCTGACCTCCGTCGTAACGATCCTGGTGTATGGCCGGACTCCGGACGTGAAGGTGTTTTTCAAAAATGGGAAAACAGCCAATATACCCATTGAATCCATCTCCGACTACGTTGCCGAGACCGGAAATCCCAAGAACGAAAAGGAAGTGCTCGAAGTCGTAGTTTTCTATCCTTCCCCATATCTGCGCGACGGGGTCAGGCTGGTGGATACGCCCGGGGTCGGGTCCGTCTATGCCCATAACACGGACGTCGCATACCGCTATCTGCCCAAATCCGATGCGGCGCTTTTCCTGTTTTCAACCGACCAGCCCGCGGGCAGCGCCGAAATCGAATTCCTCCGGGATGTTCGCCAATATGCGTCGAGGATATTCTTCCTTTTGAATAAAACGGACTACCTTTCCACGGAAGAAGTCGACAGCGCTCTCGCATTTGCCAGGAAAACGGTCGAAGACATAATGGGGCCCGAGGCAAGGATCTTTCCCATCTCCGCCAAACTCGCGCTCCAGGCGCAACTCGACGGTTCTTCGGAAAAGCTTGTCGCCAGTGGACTTCCCGAGTTTTCCGAGGCGCTCGGCCGGTTTCTCGTAAGAGAAAAGGGCAAGGTCCTGATCGAGTCCGTCGCCAGGGCGCTCCAAAAGGTCCTTTCCCATGCGGGACTGGAGACTGAACTGGAGCTGAAATCGCTCGGGACGCCGGTCGAGCTGATCCGCAAAAAAATAGCGGCCTTCGAGGCCCGCAGGGACGAACTCCTCGAAGAGAGGAGAACATTCGACGCTCTTTTCAGAGCCGAAATCGATCGACTGATAAAAGAGCTCGACAGGAAGATAGACGATCTGAAGCGCCGGCTCACCTCGCAAATGAAGGAGGAATTCGACCGGTTCTACGAATCGAAAAAGGACCTTTCGCTAAAGGAGTTAAACGACGCGCTGGAAGATTTCGTGCTGGAGAGAATTCGTGCGGAATTCACCGCCTGGCGCGATGTTGAAGACGAGAAACTCGTGAGTTCGTTCGATGCCGTTTGCGCCCGGTTTGCAGCAAAGGTGAACGGGATTACCGATTCACTCCTCGACTTTTCCTCGCGGCTCTTTGCCGTGCCGTTCGAAACCGTGGAAGCCGAATCCCTGCGTATTTCCAAATCCTCTTTTCACTACAAGCTCCGCGGCGATGCGGTCGGTCTGGACATGCTGACCGAATCCCTGACGCAGGTCGTGCCCAAATATATTAGCAGGAAATGGAAATTCCAGCGCGTGAGAGACTGGGCCTTCAGGACCGCAAACAAGATCATTCTAAGTAATAGAAAAAGTCGAATGCTGGAAACCATCGAGATGCAGGCCGGAAGGCTCCGGGCGGATTTTATCGACAGGGTCAACCGCGGCGCGTCCAGTTTCCGGTCCCGGATAATCGGCAACATGGACACCATCTCCGGCGGAATAGCCAGGGCGATAGAATACGGCATACACATGCGCCTCAAGGGAGAAGAAGAGGCCGCAAAAATGCGGTCCGGCCTGACCGAACGCCTTTCGGCCATTGAGCGAATAAAAGGGGAACTTTTGCGGATCGGAGATGACCTGGAAAAATTCAATTGAGGCTCTCAATCCTCGTAATGCCCTTAAAGAATTTCTCCTTGAGCATTTCTGAAATATGACACAGCCTCTATCTTGGCGCGAAGCCCAAGAGGCGCTTACGCAACTGCGCTCTCCACACTTTCTAACCGTGGGAAAAGGTCTCCACAGGCCTTTCTCCATACAGATCGGCGGCCAAGTCCCGGCCGAGGCCCGGGATGCCGCAGGCGTCCGCCCGGCAGTGCCGGCAATGCCGAAACACCGGGAGGTACTTCTCTACCCGGCGCCGGACCCTTTCAATCGTTTGGCAGTCGGGTGCAGGAATCCCGGCCATCTCCCCAGCCGGCAAAAGCGGGATGACATTCATGATGGATGCGCCGCAGCGGCCGGCCCAGAGAGCTATTTTTTCGATCTCATCCTCATTAATCCCCGGGACAAGCACGCTATTGACCTTCACGACAAGCCCCAAGGCCGCTGCCCTACGAATTCCCTGCTCCTGCGCCCTGCCAAGTATCCGGGCGGCCTCATCTCCTTTCACCTTCCGCCCCTTGTGCATGATCCAGGCATAAACTCCCGGCCAGACTGACGGGGAAAGCGCGTTCACGGTAACGCTTACGGACCGCACTCCGATTGCCGCCAGACGGTCCACCTGACATGCAAGATTAAGCCCGTTACTGCTCAGGCATCCGATAAGATTTGGGAAGCGCTTCAGCACAGCCTCCAGGGCATCGGCGGCATGAGTGGTGGCGAGGGATTCCCCGGGACCCGCCACGCCCACCACCGCCAGTTCGGGACATAGCTCCAGCGCCCGAGCCACCACTTTCGGGGCCATTCCGGGACTCAGGATCCCGCGGGCCACTCCCGGTCGCATCGTAAAGGAATCGAGGGCGCGTTCACAGAAGCGACACCGGATGTTGCATTCGGGGCTGACCGGCAGATGAATGCGTCCGGAGCTTCGGTGCGCTCCCGCAGAAAAACACGGGTGGCGTCGAACAAGGTGATTGAATGGGTCACCCCCGGCATGTGAACTTCTCCCGTGCATCAGATGTTCGCTCCCAGCTTCTTAGCGACGTCCTCCTCCATGGCAAGCAAATGTTCCGCCCACCCGGTGGCCCACGATCGAAGTTCCCGTTCGTCCATAGGGGAGGGGATCTCCGAGCGTTTGTGCGACACCATCCGTTTGGCCAGGCGGCGGTAGACCGCGGCCTGTTCGGAGTCGGGGAAGGCTTCCACGACCGTCTTGCCCCGGAGTTCGGCCTGAGTGACGGTGAAGGATCGGGGAATGTATTCCACAATACGCGTGCGGGTGTGGGCGGCAAAATCGTCCACGATTTCTTTCGCGTAGGAAGTGTCTATTGAATTGGCAATGATGCCCCCCAGGAGGGCGCCCCCGGCATGGGAGTATTTTTGGATCCCTTTGAAGAGGTTGTTGGCGGCGTAAAGCGCCATAAAGTCGGCCGAAGAGACCGTGAAGACGTGTTCGGCGATCCCCTCCCTGATGGGGACGGCGAAGCCGCCGCAAACGACGTCGCCAAGGACGTCGTAGATGACCACGTCAAGGCCCAGATCTTCGAATACCCGCAACTGCTTGAGCTGTTCCACGGCGGTGATGATCCCTCGCCCTGCACAGCCGACCCCGGGGGCAGGCCCTCCCGCTTCCACGCAGTAGACCCCGTTGAACCCCTGAAAGATGATCTCGTCGGCGGTCACGCGGAACTTCTCCCTCAGAGTCTCCAGGACCGTGGGGATGTACTGACCTCCCCGCAGGGTGTTGGTTGAGTCGCTTTTTGGGTCGCAGCCGATCTGCATGACCCGGTAGCCGGCAAGCGACAATGCCGCCGAGATATTTGAGGTGGTGGTGGATTTGCCGATTCCTCCCTTGCCGTAAATGGCGATCTGCTTGATCTTGCCCTTCATGAGTCATTTTTCCTTCCATGTTTGGATCTTCCCCCGGCAAGACGGTCACGCAAGCGGGCAAGACCTTCCAAAAGCTTCTTATCCAAAATGCCCTCTATTTCGAAAGGGAATATCCCCTTGCTTCCCACTTCCCTTAACGCACATGGACCGAACCGCGCGGCCACGACGGCCGCGCAATCGGAAATCAGCCGGGCCGCGGCATTCATTAGCGCCGCCGAGTCTTCCCGGCCGCAAGGCGGGCTGTTCTTTCGGCTCTCGGCCATCAGAAACGGGCCGTGGCCGTCATCGTAGATGTCAAACTTTTCGGCATGGCCGAAGTGAGCAAGGGTCAAGCCATCTTCACCCAGCGCAATTGCAATTTTCATTTTGCATCCGCTTTCAGCGAGTCGCCACCATGACGGCCGTCAGATCCTCGATAAGGCGCAGTCCACCTCGATAGCCCACGTAGGTGCGGTCGAGAACCGCCCGGTTGGATACGGGGAAGCTGACCGAGAGAAATCCGGCGCGAAGCAGTTCGGCCAGTTCACGATCCTGGGAGCTGCCGATCACGAAAGCCGGTGAAAAGGTCTCCTGGTAGGGAAAGCTCTCCCGGTAGGAATCGGCGACCACGGGCAGCCATCGCTTGTCTATGCGGCGCTGGATGGCGGATGTGTCGCTCTCGAAGATGAGTTGGTGTTCGGTTTCGCGCAGGCTGGAGCGCCTGCGGACCAGGTCTTCCCGCTGGTCTTCCCTCAGAGCATCGGTCACCACGACCTGTTCGGGCAGCCAGCCAAGGTCGTCGGCCAAAAAATCAGCCAGCGCAAAAGAGTAGTTGGCATCTCCTATGACCAGCGCGTAACGCTGGAAGTCGAAGTCGTTCCAGGCGTCCGTCAGTGGTGAAAGATAGCGGTAGTACCGATCTCTTTCGCGGTTAACGATCCGTTCGAGATCCTTTTCATTCGCGTCCAGGGCCCCGGCTACCGCCTCAAGAAAGCGGCGGGTTGCCGTGGGGCCGATGGGGAAGGGGGCGATAATGTATTCTGTTCCGTGAAGATCGTTGAAATCTTCCGCCGCTTCCACCCCGTATAGCGGGGAGACCACCACATTGAGCGCGGCTTTACCCGCGCCAGCCAACCTTTCCAGGGAGTCTTCCCCTGTGAAAAATGTGTTGACCTTCAAACGGAGATCTTCCAAAAGCCGTCGTATCGTTTCCAGGTTTCCGCGCCAGAACACGTCCTGGCCTGGGACCACACCCCACAGGTTGACGAGCCTGGGCGACTTCCTCCTGGCAGTCTGGACATAATTGCGGAAGAGCGCCTTGAGGAGTTCCTCGTAACCGCGATAGGAATCGCCCCGGAAGCCGCCGGTGCGGGCCGCGACGATGCTCACGCCCTCCCGCTGAAACTCCCGAACTACTGAATCCACGTCATCGCCGATCACCTCGGAGACGCAGCCCGTCAGGACGACAAAAAAACGCCCTTCCATGACCTTCAGTGTATTGGCAATTTGTTCGCGCAGCCGGTCGGCGCCACCGAAAACCACTTCCCTTTCCCTTAGGTTCGTCCCCGGAACGCTCAGGCAGCCGCAAGGCCCGCCCACCTGGAGCGCCGACCCCCCCTGTTGGGTCCAGGCGACGCTCCCGGCGCAACCGGCCACCGAGTGCAGGATGGGGATCGTTTCAGGCAGGGCGGAGGCCGCCATGAGTGCTCCGCTCAACGCACAGGAAAACCGGGGCCTTTCGATGAAGCTATGCATCGACGGCCTCCTGTTGGTGACGAATGTAGCTGAATGGGTCGCACTGGTACCACTCCTCCTTGTAGCGGAGACGAACATGCTCACCCAGGCGCCGGTTGAAGGCCGGGTTTTTTAGCTGCCGATAAAGACGCCTGGCCACCTCAAAGGCCCCGCGATATCCAACGTAGTGCAGCCCGACATGGTAGATGGCCGCGGCTGCAATCCCCAGGCGCGCCGCGGTGGAGTTTCCGTTCACATGCCCCATGAAAACGTCCGGCTTCAGCCGGCGCAGTAGATTGGCCTCCTCGAAGGGCTGGCAATCGGCGATGTTCACTACGAAGTCATTGCCGCCCGCCGCCAGCTTCTGGTATTCGCCCTCGGCAAACTCGTCGTGGTGGAACGTGCGCACCCCAACGACCTCGAAGCCCAATTCCAGCAGGAGCGAGGCGTTGGCCAGGGCCCGGATTTCACCGGTCGACACAAAGGCCCGCTTGCCCCGAAACGCGTCGATAAACGGTTTAAGCGCCGATTCGAGGCTCGCGGTTTCCCGTTCGATGAGCCGTTCGGCTTCTTCCGCGAGCCCCAGGGCCGCTGCGATATCCCGCAGCCACAGGGACGTGTTGGCTATTCCGATGGGCATATGCCGAATGACGTAGGGCACGCCGTATTTCTCGTGAAGGTGCTTGAAAAAATAGTCGTCGTGGGTCGGGCAGGTTGAGATGGAAAGGGCCGCCTGCGTTGCACGGTACATACTGCCCGGGTCCGCGAATCCTGGAAAGATGTTGGCCTCAAGCCCCAGGTTGCGAAGAAGGCGCACCAGTTCCACTTCGTCCAGCCGGCCCATGGAGGAGACGTTCATGAGGTTTACGAGCCGGGGGTTAGGCGGCGAAGCCGATTCACCCTCGGGCAGTTGAAGGAGATTGCGGCCGATAGTGTGGTAGACGGCGTCATACGCCGTGGCCCAGATGGCCGTTTTAAATCCCTCGCAGTGCACGGGCAGAATGCGTGCCCTGATCTCCGGTCCGATCCGCTCGACGATGGTGTCTACGTCATCGCCGATGATTCCCGGCACGCAGGTGGTAACAACCACGAGAAACTTGGGCGAGTGCTCCCGGTCGATCTCGCGGATGGCCTGATCGAGCTTCTTCTCGCCGCCGTTTACGACGTCCATCTCCTGCAGGGCCGTTGTAAACCAGAGGACGTCCCTGACTATTCCCACGCGTGCGGCCGAACCCGATCGAACGACCCCGTTCTGGGAGTGGGTGATCGTTCCGCACCCGGCCGCGCCGTGCAGGAGAACGGCGGTGTCGGGCAGACTGTTGATAATCGCCAGGGCGGGGATGAGAAGGCAGATGGAGCCCTGCGAAAAGCTCCGCTCGGCGCTTTGCAGGCATCCCTTCCCCCCTTTTCCGGCGAGCCCGCAAATTGTTCCACCGAAGGTGATGCACGGGTTGAGCCGCGATTCCCTTGTGGGCGGTATCGCCCTGTCCAGATAACTCATTACCGTTCCTCTCTTTCCGATGCTGCCGAAACCGAAAGCTCCCGCAACCTTCCATCCTGTATCCGCACGGTGCGGGACGCTTTCTTAATCAGCGCGGAATCATGGGTAACCAGGACCAGGGCCTTGCCTTTCAGCGGCAATTCAAATAGAAGCTCTCCGATCCGGGCCGCGCGCTCGGAATCCAGATCGTTGGTGGGTTCGTCGGCAAAGATTATTACCGGGTCCAGCAACAAAGCCCTGGCTATTGCCACCCTGCGCTTCTGCCCGACACTCAATTGAAAAGGCAGATGCTTTAGCCTGTTCTTTAAGCCCAAACTTTCCAGTATGGCCTCGGCCCTGGTTTGCAGATTGTTTTTTCGGGCCAGAAATGCAGGCGCCAACACATTATCAAGAACCGAAAGAGAACCGATCAACTGTGGGTTTTGAAAAACAAAACCGAAACGAGAATTGCGGATCCGCGCTTTTTCATCTTCCGGCAAGCCCGACGTTTTCTTATCCAGAAACAGGAGTTCACCTTCCGTCGGGTCCAAAAGCAAACCCAGAATGGACAGCAGGGTCGATTTTCCACATCCTGAAACGCCGGTAACCGCCACGGACTCTCCCTGCTCGATCCGGATGCACACGTTTTCCAGAACGGCGTGGCCATCATATCTTTTCGAAATATTGACGGATTCAAGAAGCAAAGTGAAGCGCCTCCAATCAATCGATATCTTCCAGGGCCATGGCGGCGGACGGCTCTATTCCCGCGCTCCGGTTTGCAGGGAACCAGGCGGAGATTATGCCGATAAATGAAAAGATCGCCACCGCGCCAATAATCCCCTGGAGTTGCGCGGAAAAAGAAGCTTCGATGAATGGGAAGGCCTTCCGGTTGTTTAGCAATGCCAAAATTGCATAGTAAAGGCCGTATCCCAGCACAATCCCGGCAAGGGCGCCTCCCATGCTGAGGATAAGGGCTTCCCCAATCACAAATATCTTGAGGTCGCGGCGAGTGGCGCCAAGAGCAAGGTAGAGCCCCCATTCGCCTTTTCGGTCCCAGGCCATGCAGAAGAACCGCGAGAAAAGGTTTAAAACCGACGAAAGCATGGCGAGCAAACCTCCTCCCAGGATAATGAGGAAGAGGGTTTCCATCTGCACCTTTAGGTCCCTCAAAACACTCGTCGTCTCGATAACCTTGAGTTCCCGAAAGCTCCCGATGCTTCCGGCCACGTCCTCTTTGACGTATTTTTCATCAACCTCGACCAGAATGGCTGAAATCAAATGGTCCGGTTGCCCGTATTTTTCCCAATACACCTGCATGAAGGGATTTTCCTTGGATTCGGCCAACCTTCGCGCGGACGCGATCGGCATGAGAATGCTGTAGTCCAGACTGGCGCCCGTTGGCTCCAATACGGCCGCGACCTTGAATACTTTGTTAAGGACCATTGCCTGAGAGCCGGGATATCCGTCGATCTTTGCGCCTATCAGGATTTCGTCCGGGGCGAGCGCTCTTTTCCCTGCGTTTTGAAGCAATGCGTGGATCAACCTGTCCGAATCGGGATCGAAGCCAATGAGACGCGTGGCTTCGGTAAGCGAACAACAGTCGGCATTCAAGGTCTGGGCAAAAAACTGAGCGCTGGCCGAACGAACGCCGGGGATGCCGGCAACTTTTTTTTCGAAGCTAGCATCCATGTACATATTTATCGGGGCACCGGTAAACAGCACTGTTTCGGATTGAACCCAGGCATCGGCCGGTATTACGAGAAGATCCGCGCCCAGCCTTCCGACGGTCGCTTCGAATCCGGAGGAAACTCCCAGGTAGAGCAGGTAAAGAGCGAAAAGGATTCCAACGCTAAAGGCCACGGAGAGCAAGGTCGAGAGCGATTGGGCCCATCTCCTGGTCAAGCTTTGTCTTATGATGTGCAGCATATGCAGCCGAAGCCCCGCTGTTGAAAATCCCGCCGAAGAGACGATGCAATCAGGCGTCGGCGGAGGATGCCAGGCGCGACAAAATTCCACCCGTTATTACCAGAGCGACTCCCCCGGCGACCGTCAAAGTACGGGTTAGATGGCACGGAGCTTCAGTGCCTGCGCAAACTCCAATGGTCCAACGCTGCGCCAGAACGACTATGATTGCTCCCAGCAGCACCAGAAATAGTCCGAGAAGGCGCCTCGCCTCCGACCCCAGGGTACAAAACAGGGCGCCGGAAACCAGCAGTGAAGCAAGCGCCATGAGATACTCCGCCTGTAAGGTGTAAAAGCAGCGCATGGGGGCCATGGCGCCGCCGGCCGTTTGCACCGTTACGCCACAAACGGGAAATATCCTTGGAACGACCAAAAGGGCCGTACTCACAAGCAAAGCAAAGACAGACGTAATTTTCCAACTCCTGGTCATTGGGGTCCCTCTCCGGTTCCGTTGGCTGCGGGTCCATGGCTGTGACCCGTACACTCTCCATGGACTTCCGAGTAGCTTTTGGCCGCCGCATCGTCGGAAGCGGGCCGGCGGCCTTCCTGTTGCGCCGCATGCTGACAAGGGCAGGCGGTCAAGCGAATCGCCGCATGGTTGACGCCCTTATAGAGAAGGAACACCCCAATCAAAAACACGCCTATTGCCACCCATCGGTAAGAATTCAATGTCATATGGTTTTCCATCTTCATAGCCGGGTCCGTGGTCAAACCGGGGCGAAAGTGGTTTGGAGGAAAAAAGCCTCCGAACAGCAAGGCTGCTGTTCGGGCTATTCTACAGGACGTTTTTTCCATCTGGACGCCTCACATTGCAACAATGTCGATTGATATTATGAACATGTGGCCAATCAATACGCCCCTTGCTAAAACCTGTCAAGAAAATTTTGAGCAGAAAATTTTGAGCCCGCCGGTCGCTATGATTTTTGTACGAAGAAGAATCGCTCCATTCGATGAGGTAGAAAGGCATGGCCTCGGCGGCTCCATTTTCTATGCCGCATTGCCTTTCCTCTTTCCCGGCACGGTTCAGGCGCCCGTTTTTTTCTTGACAGAGCAAACAGAAGCGATAAATATGCTCATTATATCAATCGACATAATAGACTATTTGAGACGGGTTATGGGGGCCAATGATTATGACAACTTCATCGTTTAAAGAGACAATGACATCCAAAGAACGGATCATCGCCGCGGTGAACGGCAAGCCTTACGACCGTATCCCGGTCAACCTGCTGATCAGCGACCATGCAGCCAGGGTAATCGGCGTGAGCGTGGGCGAGTACAACAACTCGGCCCGGCTGATGGCCGAGGGACAGATCTCCGCATGGAGGAAATACGGGGCCGACAATATCAATACCGGTCCCGGCCTGACCGGTATTCCCGAGGCCATCGGCAGCCACCTCGCCTTTCCAGATAACAGCCCCTACGTGACCGAGTTTCCGGTTACCGAGGAAGCCGATCTCGACCGCCTGAAGGTGCCGGACCCGGAGATTGACGGCCGTCTTCCCCTGTTTCTCGAAGCAGCGGCCATCGTGATCAAGGAAGTCGGGGACCAGGTGCCCGTCAACCTGACCACATCGGGTCCATTCACGGCCGCTGCCGGAATAAGAGGCACGGACAGGTTTTTGCGCGACCTGCGTAAAAACCCGAAGTTTGCACATCGTTTACTCCGGCTGACCAGAGACACCATTATTCGTTTTGCCGTGTCGGCTTTCAAGGTCGGAGCCAGGATCGGGCTGGCCGACCCGACTTCCTCCGGGACCATGATCAGCTACGAGCATTATGTCCAGTTCGCCCTGCCATACCAAAAAGAGGTTGTTTCGGCGATCGCCGAAGCAACCGGTGCTCCCCCTTCACTTCACATATGCGGCAACAGCTCCAGAATCTGGGACGAGATGGCCGACACGGGGGCCGCGATACTGAGCCTCGACGACGCCGTCGACCTGGCTCAAGCGAAAGCTCAGGTTGGACATCGGGTGCTCCTGCTGGGCAATATCCGGCCCGCGGCGGTCATGTACCTGGGAAAACCGGACAACGTGCGGGCCAACGTCAGGGAATGCCTCGCCAAGGCCTGGGACTCGCCGAAAGGTTACATCCTCGGCCTTGGTTGCGGCCTTCCCATCAATACGCCCCCCGAGAATATCCACGCCCTGGTGGAGGCAGCGCGGGAATTCGGCCGCTGGCCTCTCGACCCGGCCCGGTTTGCGCTCAATGAAGCGGCCTGACAGACTGCAGCACTTGTGGCGGTCAAATTCATGCATCATTCCGGTCAATGCCTCACAAGAAGGAAAAACATCAGATGAAAAGACTCTCCATCTTTTTCACGGTCATAGCCCTTATCCTCTCATGCGCCGCAGGCGCCTATGGCCAGGACGACATCGCCAGGCACAAGGTATGCGACGCCTGCGGTATGGACCGCGAAAGATTCAAGAACAGTCGCGTCCTGATTGAGTATCAGGACGGCCATACCATGGGCTTTTGCAGTATCGATTGCGCAGCAGGGGAATTGAAAACGCACTCCAACCAAATCATAAATATCCGTGTGGCGGACAACAACTCAGCGGTGCTCATCGACGCCGGGAATGCGGCCTGGGTGATCATGCCTGAAAAACCAGGCGTCATGACCCAGCAGGCCAAGCGGGCATTTGGGGAAAAAAGTGCCGCTCGGGCGTTTATTGACAAAAACGGGGGGGAACTGGCCGGTTTCGACCAGGTGATGTACGCTGTCACCGAGGAAAACATCGCAGATAATCATACACACATGGACCATCACGCCGGCCATACGGGCCCCGGCTCCCAGATGCTTTATAATCCTGCTTTCGGCGATCAGATATTCCACACCCACCCCGCCGGCATGTGGATGTTCAACTACAAATTCATGCATGTGGAAATGAACGGTTTGCGCGATGGGGGAACGGACATCCCCGTGAGCAGTGTCGGTCCAATGAAACAATACCCGTATACGATGATCCCCACCGGGATGAGTATGGATATGCATATGTTCATGGCGATGTATGGAATTACGGACCAACTGACCGTCATGGGTATGGGAAGTTATCAGGAAAACCGCATGAGGATGCAGATGGATATGGGCATGGGCCGGCAACCGAGTGATCCCATGTGCGCCGGCGGGTCAGGCGACACGGAATTGACCGGAATATACAAGATAAATGACGTGCTGACAGGCAGTCTTGGCCTAAGCATCCCGACCGGCAGCATCGACGAAAAAGTCACAATTATGAATCAAGTGTTTCGGGCTCCCTATGACATGCAGCTCGGCTCGGGGACATTTGACCTCAAACCCTCGCTGACATACAGCCGGTTGAGTTCGGATAAGCTGTGGAATCTGGGGGCTCAAGCCACATATGCCTGGCATATCGAGAAAAACGATAACGATTGGGCTCGCGGCGATAACTTCAAACTGACCTGGTGGATCCAGCGGGCCCTCGGCCCCGCCACTTCCTGGGTGCGCATGGTATTCAACGACACGGACCGAATCCGGGGAAGCGACCCTGAGATCAACAAGCTGATGAATCCGATGACCGGAGCTCCGACCCCTGATGCCGATCCCGGAAATTACGGCGGTCAGCGGCTCGATTTTCTGACCGGTGTGAGTCTTACGAATGGCAGCTTCAGTATTGGGATTGAAGGTGGAATACCACTCTATGAAAACCTCAACGGCCTCCAGTTGAGCACCGCTTGGATGCTGACCGTCGCCGGTCAGCTCCGGTCAGCTAATGTTCTGAGCGAGCGGCCCGGTCAGGAAGCCCCGATCTGATCGGAAATTCATAAATACTTGACAGATCGCTCGGCGTTGCGGCGGGTCCACCTTCGACAAGTCCTGGTAGACCTGTTTTGAGCGGCCCGCGGCAACTTGAAATCCAACGGAAGGTGCTTGAAAAACTTCAGAATGTCTAAGAATAGCACATATCAGTACAAACCGAGCTTAGACTCCGTAAAGCTGATGAAAATGTTCTTTTTCTGAGTGTAGTGTTCCAGAGTCAATTTATGGGTTTCACGTCCGATTCCGGATTTCTTGTATCCACCGAAAGGCGCGTGCACTGGCACATTGTTGTAATTATTAACCCACACCCGGCCCGTTTCCACTCCCCTTGCCACCCTGAAAGCCCGGTTTAAGTCCTTTGTCCACACGGCGCCGCCAAGTCCATATTCGCTGTCATTGGCCAGCCTTATCACTTCTTCTTCGGTCTTGAATTTGATGACGCTGACCACCGGTCCGAAGATTTCCTCCTGGGCGACCCGCATCCTGTTGTCCACTTCGGCGAGGATGGTCGGTTTTACGAAGGCGCCCTTATCCAATCCATTATCCGTGATCCTGCTGCCGCCGCTGACGACCTTCGCCCCTTCGGCTTTTCCGATCTCGATGTAATCAAGGATCTTTTTCAACTGCTGCTCGTTAACCTGTGAGCCCATCTGGGTCTCCGGATTCCACGGGAGGCCGACTTTGACCTTGTTGAAGGCCGCCGCCGCCTCCTCGAGGAACCTGTCGTATATTTCCTCATGGACAAAGGCCCTCGATCCTGCGCAACACACTTGTCCCTGGTTGAAAAGGATACCTATCTGCAGACCCTCGATCGCCTTCTCCCAGGGCGCGTCGGGGAAGTAGATGTTGGCCGACTTGCCTCCGAGTTCCAGGGTCGCGGGGATGAGCCGTTTGGCCGCGGCTTCGGAGACGGAGTAGCCGACTTCCGTGGAACCGGTAAAAGCCAGTTTGCTGAACCCTTCATGCTCAAGGATGTAGTTGCCCGCACCGGCCCCACTTCCCGTAACGACGTTCACCACCCCCGGAGGGACCACATCACTTATCAATTTGGCGAATTCGAGAAGGCTAAGAGATGTAGCGGACGATGGTTTGATGACCACGGCATTGCCGGCGGCCAAGGCCGGCGCTATTTTCCATGCCGCCATCAGGAAAGGGAAATTCCAGGGAATGACCTGTCCCACAACGCCGAGCGGCTCCCTGAGGATGATGCTCAAGGTGTCTTTGTCGAGCAGGACAGCCTGGCCTTCTTCGGTCCTGACGGCGCTCGCGAAATAGCGGAAGTGGTCGGCGCTCAGCGGAAGGTCCAGGCCCTTGGTCTCACGGATGGGTTTCCCATTGTCCAGAGTTTCGACCAGGGCAAGTTTTTCCGCGTTCGCATCGATCAGATCGGCGATTTTCAGCAATACCGCTGCGCGTTCGGGAGGGCTCACGTTTTTCCAGCTCTCGAAAGCCTTCCACGCGGCCGAAACAGCGAGGTCCACATCCTCCTTGCCGGCTTCGACGGCAGTGGCCAGCAAGTCGCCGTTGGACGGGTTATAAGCATTGAAAGTTTTTCCTTCTTTGCCTTTGGTCCACTGTCCGCCAATGAATAGCCCATAGTCGTCGTCAACAGGTCCTGCCATTTTTCACTCCTTTTCCAGCTTCGAGGTTAAATATTTCTTTCTCGAAAAACCTTTTGCAGTTCGACCCAATATTGCTCTTTGGGCTCTTCCTTGATCAGCCCCCGCAGCGCTTCTTCGTAGATCCCGGTGTCCACAAAGGAGGAAATATCGAGTTGAGAGGAGATAAACTGACTCTTTTGCATTATTTCCCAGAAGTTCTTAATCGCCCGCTTATCGGGATCGCTGCTCTGTTCCAGATGGCCGTGATAAAAGGCCTGGTCTATCAGGGCCCTGTCGAGCTTGACATATTTCACGATTGCACCCACCGTTTCAGTATGCTTTTCCAGGGTGAATTTCTGCGCGCGCAGCAGCGCCCGTACGAACCTGGTCAGGACTTCCCGGCGGTTTTGCGCCTCGTCGGCCGTAGTCACCAGGCGGCAGCACGGGTGGCCCTTGTAGATCGTGTCGCTTCGGATCGCGACGACCAGACCGTTCTTTTCAGCGGTTATGTCATGAGGTCCCCAAGTTACCCCGGCATCCACCTCGCCCGCTTTCACCGCCTCCATTACGGCCGGAGGATTTTTGAGTTCGAAAATTTGCAAATCCGTTTTCCAATTGATTCCTTCTTTATCCAGAGCGCCCCTTAGCACGGCATCTCCGGTGGCCAGGCGAACGGTTGCGACCTTCTTCCCCTTGAGATCCGAGATCTTTTTGATCGATGCAGCGTTGTCGGCCCTGACTATAATCGCCGCATCCTCTCCCATGATGCCCGCAATGATGCGCAGGTCCGCTCCCTGGGCGATATGGACGAGCGGGGCCGTGGTGCCGAATGCGGCCACGTCGAGCTTGCCGGCGCGCAGGGCGTTGAGGCCGTCCGCCGAGTTGATAAATTCGATGAGTTCGGCGTCAATGCCCTCCCTGGCGAATATTCCGTACTCCTTGGCTACGAAGAACTTGGCGTGTCCCGTAACGGGCAGGTGTCCGACCCGGACGTGGTCCAGCGCAGAGGCCGGGGAGGTTTGGAGCGACAAAGCGCACCAGAACATCAAGGCTGCCGCCAGGGTCATCTTAAGGGATATTTTTGCCATCGCCGCGCCTCCATTTAAAACTATGTCGATAGAGTTAATGAACATTGAGACCAGTGATTACGCTTCTTCCAAAAACCTGTCAAGAAAAATTTTGAGCCTGCCGGGTAAAAATCATTTTCATTCGGGGAAGAATCGATCAAATTCCAGGAGGCCAAACAGCACGGATTTGGCTTTGCCTCGGCGGCGCAGAGAACCGCCCGTCCGCCCTACAAAGGTCCGCTCAGCAGAAGGACCGGGCCGCCGTATCCCCGCCTGCTGTGGCTATGCACGATGGGAAAGATGTCGTTCTGAGAGGATAGCGCCTTCACGCCTCTTCTCTCGAAGGCAGCAAGGGCACTGAGTTCAAGCGGGAACTTATCGAGGTCAGATCACGTAATCGCGGCAGGATTCATAGTTTTTGGCCAGTTGGGATTCCTGGTCGATCAGATCCTGGAATGTGGTGCCGTCGTAGACTTGCGCGAGCGCCTCCTGCGCCCTCGCCCACAGGGGGAGGAAAACACACCTTTCCTGGAGGGGGCAGGAATTTGTACTTTCTTCATTCACGCAGCCAACCGGAGCAAAAGAGCCTTCGATAAATCGCATCACTTCGCCAACCGTCAACTCCCTGGTGGAGCGGGCGAGAGTGCAGCCCCCGTCTTTGCCTCGAAGCGCCGTGATAAAGCCGCCGCGCTTTAATTCATTCAGGATGACCTCGAGAAATCGCAAAGGGATGACCTGCCTCCGGGCAATTTCCGCAATTTTTAGGGGACCTGCGACATTATTCTTGGCCAACTCGTAAATCGCCCGAACCCCGTACTGACATTTTTGAGAAATTGCCATCTCCTATCTCCTTCCGCTTGGACATTATCATTTCGTCTATGAACTTAGGTTGGTATTGTATCAGTCTCTTCACTCTTCGAAAAGAGAAAGCAGATCAAAGCCGCATAACCGGAAAAATACTCTGTTGCTCAAATCGCGCAATAAGGCTGGAAAGCCAAGATCCGAAGCAGAGTTTCAGTCTGAATTCGAAAGGAGGAGTTTGACTTTCACGATTTTCTTGGACAGTTTTGAGCTGACGTCGGCGGGGGCCGATCCAGCGCAAAAGTGTTTCTATACGGATATTGAGTAGACATCACCCGGATGGTTGATAACGCCCGAACACCGATCCAACATGAGTTATGCGCAACAGGCCCTCAACAACCGACTGAGAGATTCCGGTCCCGTTTCCTTCGGCGCGATAAACTTCTTTCCGTTCTTCTTACAGACCGTTTTCACAATGTCGAGCGCCCCGTGGCTGTTGACCGTCGTGATGAAAACCACGATGTCCGCACCGCAAACTATGTTTTTCAGCCGGTATCTTCCGTTTTTCACCTTGCCGTCGTGAAAGAGAAACTCCGCCCCAAGCTGTGAGACGATTTCCCGGTAAGCCGGCAACATACGCTGAATACCACCGACGACGGCAACCCGCAAACCTCCAAGGGGACATTCGCCACAAAGCGCCCCCTCTTCTGTGCAACGTTCCACGCACACGGCTTGCCCCGTCTCTGCCTGGCACGGACAGTCTCCCGGCGACAGACACCCTGCATTCTCGACATCGTCTGAGGCTACGGGCTCGAGTGCCGGCGAACTGCCGTTCGATCCGGAAAGTTTCTCCGTAAGTTCTCTCACCTTTTCCCGTTCCCTGTTCAACTCATGTCCGAGTTTCTTGATTTCCCTCTCCAGCCGGCCTTGCCCCATCTTTTCCCGCTTCGGGCTGCCAAACACCGGATCCAGAAGCCTTGAGACCCTTCTCATGCTCTCCACCTCGACTCTCTTCTTTTTCAACTCTTGCCTAAGGTTCTGCAGTTCGGCAGCCTGCGTCCTGTTTTGCGCCTGCAATGATTTCACGGCTTCTTCGCTCTCGCTCCAGGTTTCTTCGCTAATAAACATCTCGCGAAGAGCACGCCAGATCAAAGCATGGGCCAAAGACCGCCCGTGCAGGCGCACTTCCTCCCTTTCATCCCGCATAGTGGCCCAAAGGAGCGGCAGGGGCCACTTCATCTCCAACTTTTTCACCTCCTCTGCGTCAAGCGAGCGAACCCGAAGCAATGTGGAACGAAACCGTTCATCGAGATCTTTTCCGATTTCCTTCGCGAGTTCGCCGCCCCGGAGGGTAATTTCACAAAGCCCCTGCAGGACTTCGCCGATATCCCGGTTTGGGCCGTCCTCGAAAACATTGTGCTGCCGGGCGAACCTGCGCAGCCTGTTCGACCCCTGTGAAAGGGCGAATATCATCGCCACATTCATACTGTCCTCATGCCATTGCCATCGATGTTGACTCATTCGGGCTTCTCCATACTGAGCAAGGTGTTGCATACCGTGAGTACCTGAGTTCCGGATATACAAGTATGTCGATAGATTTACTGACCATTGTAATAATTAGTACAGCCTCTTTTCCCCTGTCAAGAAAAAAATCCGGGGCATTGAATGAGTGCAGGATCCGAGATGATAACGCGAAGCCTTTCTCGAACCCGACCTCTGCTTCTTCCACATTCAAGCTCCGACCGCAAATTGGCATAAAACTGCGCCCCGCCATAAAGCGATTCCCCATTTAGCGCCGATGGGACTCTTGAGGAAAAAACCGGCTTCATTCCATCCCTTGCCCGGCAAGCCTCTCCCCTGACTCAACCGGTTATATTTACTTTTTTTATTGACATGCTAGAGAATCAATTGTAGTCTGCCTTTGTTCATTAATGCAATCAAGTTGCTGTAGATTCTGGAGGCATCATGATCAAAAGGGCCTTAACGCTTGCAACCGCTGCCTCGGCATTGCTCCTGGTGGCTCTTATCTTCTCCATCTCACCCTCCTTTGCACAGGAACACGTCCAGGTCGGCCACCTTCCGGCTACAGGCCACGCCAAGTTCTTCATCGCAAAAGAGAAGGGATTCTTCTTAGAGGAAAAAATCGACGCCGAACTGATAGAGTTCATCAATTCGGCGGACGGGCTCACCGCGCTAAGGTCGGGCAAAATAGACGTGGGGGCTTTCGGGACGGTTGCCCCGCTGGTCCATATAGCGCAGGGGGCGGATTTGCGCATAATCGGAGGGATTATGGGTGAGGATGCCTCTATCGTCGTCAAACCGGAACTCGCCAAATCCATCGCGTCGGTTGCGGATCTAAAAGGGAAAAGGGTGGCGACTATTCGCATGGCAACCGGGGACGCGGTATTCAGGGGCGCGTTGGACAAGGCGGGCATCAGTTGGAAAAAAGACCTGCAGATCTTCGAGTTGAAAAGTCCTCCCTCGGTTATCGAAGCCGTAAAGTCCGGTGAGGTTGACGCGGGAATCGTTTGGGGCCCGCTCGATTTAACGGCCGAAAAGAACGGATTGACGGTCGTCATTCGGAGCCGTTCGCTCAGTCCGGGCCATCCCTGCTGCCGCATAGCCGTGGGCAACGATACGCTTCAAAAAAATGCCGGCCTTTGGACCAGGTTTCTCAGGGCAATCCTCAAGGCGGAAAGATTCGCAAAAGACAACCAAAAGGAGACGGTCGATATAATCCTCAAGTACGTGAAACTCGATGCGGACACCATCCGGAAAGCCTACTACGAGGGCTGCCTGGATCAGAGCACCGACCCCAACAGGACCGGGATCAAAGAGTTCTGGCGCACATTGCAGGCAAGTGAGTTCATATCCAGCGAACTCGACATTTCGCCATTCATCGTAACCGCTCCATACAAGAGCGCCCTGGACAGCCTTGCCGAAGAAAACCCGAAAGACGCGTTTTGGACCGAACTCGAAAAGGTCTATTCGGAAAGGGACCTGTGAGATGGTCGGCGAAAACCTTCCGGGTGCTTCACTGTTGCCGAGCGGGCTCGTACTGGACCGCATCTCGTTTGGGTATAACGGGACGCTGGTGGTCGAAAACATCTGCCTGAATATCGGCGAGGGGGAATTCCTGAGCCTGCTCGGTCCGAGCGGTTCAGGAAAATCAACGATGCTGCGGCTGATTGCCGGCATCGAGACGCCTTCGAGCGGCCGCATGATCTGTCGTGGCAAGGAAGTTAGCGGTCCCGGAATCGATCGGGGCATGGTCTTTCAGGACTATTCCCTGTTTCCGTGGATGAACCTGATCCAAAATATGACACTAGCGATATCCAGGAACAGCCCCGGGACGTCAAGACGCGAACAGCGGGCCCTGGCGGGAGAGTATCTGGCAATGGTAGGCCTTGAGGGCCTTGGCCGCAAATATCCGTTCGAGCTCTCCGGAGGAATGCAGCAACGGGTCGCCATCGCAAGGGCGCTCGCATTGGGCTCTCCTCTCCTTTTGATGGACGAGCCTTTTGGGGCGCTTGACCCTATAAACCGGGCAAGGCTCCAGGACCTGCTGATTGAAATCTGGAGTTGTTCCAAACCCGCCAAAACGGTTGTTTTCGTCACCCACGACATGGACGAGGCGCTCTATCTCGGGGACCGCGTCGTGGTCCTCGGCTCCATGCCCGGCCGTATAATAGGAAAACTGGACGTTGATTTTCCACGTCCCCGTTCCCGCCAGGCATATTTGACGGCGCCGGAGTTTCAGTCGCTCAGGGCGCGGGTCCTTGATTTTCTGAGGCATTACGCAATCGAACGGCTCCAGGCCGAAGATACCGTAAGAAGCCCAAGCGAGGGTATTTGAATGGGAGAACAGACAATGCCGGCCGAAAGAAACCTGGCGCCGTACCGGTGGATTCTGCCGGGATTTCGCGACCGCTTTCATTGGCCGGTCCGCGGGCTTCCAGGCATATTAAAGGGAAAAGAGGGCTTATTTTTTGCCGTGGCGCTGGTGTTGCTCTGGCAGGCGGTCGCCCGGTTCTCGACGGGACAGCACCGTTTTCTTTTCCCCTCACCTGCGGTAACAGCCAAAGCCCTGTGGGCTTCGCTTCCGGAGTTGCTCGCAGGCACCTGGCACTCTTTTCTGATCCTCGTGCCGGGCTATCTTTTGGCCGTTCTTACAGGGATTTTCTGGGGCATTCTGGTTGGCACAACAGGGTGGCTTCAGCGCGCGTTCAATCCTTTCGCCAAGGTTGCCGCGCCGATTCCTCCCACCATATACATTCCTTATGCCATTGCCCTTCTTTCGACTTTTCGCACTTCGGCAATCTTCGTCGTCTTCATCGGGGCATTCTGGCCCGTTTTCCTCAATACTTCATCCGGGGCGATGGCAGTACCGGCCAGGTATCGAGACGCCGCCGCCATTCTCGGCCTGTCGAGGGTGGAATACCTTTGGCGGGTCGTCTTTCCCGCTTCTCTTCCCCACAGCTTTTCGGGCATGGGGGTAGGCTTGGCGTTGTCCTTCATCCTGCTCACCGTGGCGGAGCTGTTCGGCGCAAACGCCGGGCTGGGCAGGTTTGTACAGTATTACGCAGACTTTGCTGATTATCCAAAAATGGTTGCAGGAATCGTTTACACGGGTCTGATCACCTTCATTTCCATGGAACTGCTGGAAAGAATCAAACGGCGTACACTTTTCTGGGTCAGGTAACGTCGAGGGGGCAAAAAATGACAAATCTTTCAAATGAGGAAATCTTTAAGCGCTTGTCCGATGCCGTTCTGGAAATGGACGAGGAAGGCACGGTCAAACTTGCCGAGGACAGCGTCGAACTCGGAATCGAGGCATATGAGACAATCGACAAAGGGCTGGTAAGCGGGATGATGCGCGCAGGGGACCTTTTCGAAAGCGAAGAGTATTTCATTCCGGAGCTGCTTCTGTGCTCCGATGCGATGTACGCGGGACTCTCGGTGTTGCAGCCCCACCTCGCGAAACAGGACAGGAACTTAAAATCCAGGATAATAATCGGCGTTATCGAAGGCGACACGCACGACATCGGGAAGAATCTCGTGAAAATCATGCTTGAAACTTCCGGGTTCGAAGTAATCGACCTTGGCCGGGATATTTCACCGAGATCTTTCACTGAGGAAGCCTACAGGGCGCAGGCGCGCATCATCGCTCTTTCCACCCTGATGACGACAACGATGGACGGAATGGCCGAGGTGGTTCGAATACTGGAACAGGACAAAAGGCGCGACCGGCACAGTGTCATAGTGGGCGGTGGTCCGGTTTCATCAGCTTTCGCCGGGAGAATCGGAGCGGACGGCTATGCGCCCAACGCTTCCGATGCCGTAAGGCTGGTGAAAAGCCTTACAGGAGGAATACCGGTATGTTCGAAGATTGGATGAAACCGGCGGAGCGCCTGAAGGCCTACGCGGATGGCGGGCCCATGGACCGCCTCCCGTGCGTGCCGATAGTCGGCAACACGGCCGCCAGGGTAATAGGGGTGAAAGTCTCCGAACTGCGGAATAACGGGGATCTGCTTGCCCGGGCTCAGGTCGCCGCATATAAACGGTTCGGCTACGACGGGATCAGGATTTTTACGGACCTCTATGTTCAGGCCGAGGCCATGGGCGCCAAGGTGCGCTGTCCATTGGACGAAACGGCCTACCTGGAAAGTCCGGCCGCCTCAAACATAGCCCAAATCGACTCCATCAGGCCGGTGGACCCTCTAAAAGCGGGAGTTTTGCCGCGGCACCTGGAGGCGATGGCAAGGGCCCTGGAAGCCGTGGGCGAAGAGGTCCCGGTCGCGGGCGCCCTTACGGCCCCTTTTACGAACGCATCCTTTCTGATCGGCACCGAAAACCTCGTCAGGCTGACCATCAAAAAACCTCAGGCCGTGCACCGTCTCTGCGAGCTTTCCCTTGAAACCGCTCTGCGTTACGCCGAAGCCATGCTCAAGATGGGATGCGCCCCGAGCCTCACCGATCCCATGTCCTCCTCAACCCTTATCAGCCCCGGGAAGTTCAGCGAGTTCAGCCTCCCGTACCTGAAAAGGCTTATCGAATACATCCATCAACTTGGGAAACCGGTAACCCTGCACATTTGCGGCAAAACGCATCCGGTCTGGGAATATATGGCTGATTCGGGCGCCGACTGCCTGTCAATCGATAACGACGCGAGCCTGTCCGACGCGAAAAGCAAAGTGGGTAACCGAGTGAGGCTGATGGGCAATGTGCCTCCCGCTTCCGTGATGCTTCAGGGCTCTTGCGGCGAGGTGAGGAGCGCGGTGCGCAAGTGCGTGTCGCAAGCTCGCGACAATCCGCGGGGCTATATCGTGGCCTCGGGGTGCAGCCTGCCGACGGAAACCCCCTTTGCCAATATCGATGCCATGATGGACGCAGTCCGTGAAATCGGCTACCCGGTAAAAGAGTTCGGTCCGGTAGACGGGAACCGGCCATGAATGCGCTTACTCCCAGGGAGCGCCTTGTGCGCGTATTGCGAAAAGAGCCCGTGGACAGGCCTCCGGTAATCTGCATCGGCGGCATGATGAACGCGGCTGTCGTCGAAGTGATGAAACAGACCGGCCACACGCTGCCGGAAGCCCACTTCGATGAGCTGCGAATGGCCCAGTTGGCCTTTGCCGTGCACAATGCGACCGGGTTCGAAAACATCGGCATCCCGTTTTGCATGACGGTAGAAGCGGAGGCTCTGGGAAGCCGAATCGATCCGGGAACTTTTGCGTGCGAACCCAAGATTGCCGCTGAAGCATTTGCGTCGGTTTCCGAAGTGGAATTTCACGATATCGATTTCATGCTCCTCAACTCCAGGACACAAACGGTGGCGAGAGCGGCCGGGGCCCTTTCAGTGAAATATTCCCATCTGCCGATTGTCACGGCGGTAACCGGCCCGATCAGCACCGCGGCATCCATCGTCGATCCGATGACATTTCTAAAAGAGCTTCGCAAGAAAAGCCGGGAATCTCATCGCCTGCTCGAGTATGTCACCGGTTTTCTGAAAGCGTATTGCGAAAAACTGGCCGCAAGCGGAGCAACCGCGATCGGAATCGGCGACCCGACGGCAACCGGAGAAATCCTCGGCCCGCGAATGTTCGAGGAATTCGCGCTTCCATACATTAATGACCTGACCGATCATGTCCAGCGGCTGGGAACCCCCGTGATCGTACACGTCTGCGGCAAAATAGGCCCCATTCGCCACCTGGCGGCCGGTCTGCACGCGAATGCGTTGAGCGCCGACGCCATGGTCAATCTCTGTGCCCTGAAAGCGGAATACCCGCACCTCACCACCATGGGAAATTTGAGCACCTATGTCCTGGAATCCGGTCCCGTTCAAAAAATAGAGCGTCTTGCGGAAAGGCTGCTGCGGGACCATATCGATATTTTGGCCCCGGCTTGCGGGTTGAGCACCGCGACCCCGCTTGAAAACATCCGGGCACTGACCTCGACGGTCAAAAGAGGACTGGCATGCTGACGGTGCGGTTTCCTTTGCAGGGGTTGTCCACGGTAGTGCCCGAAGGGACCTCTCTCGTAGAGGCCGCCCGTTTCGCCGGGATCAGGATCGAATCTCCGTGTGGGGGCGCGGGCCGATGCGGCAAATGCCGGATGAAGGTAAACGAACGGCGCCTTGATAACCTCCTTGTGACGGCGTCAGGTCCGTTGTCCGAGGAAGAAAAAGGCGATGGGTTCGTTCTGGCCTGCCATTCTTTTGCCAAAGGGGACCTGGAAGTCGAATTCATCGAAGAAGAGACCCTGTCCACCAATATTTTGAGTTCGGGCAAACGGGCGGACACAAACCTGGATCCCCCCGTGCGCAAGATATTCGTAGCGGGCAAAAATTCCACTCTGGTCAGCTTCGATGGTCTGCCCGGAATTGAGGAACCCGGAGACACGACCGGCCGGTGTTACGGGGCGGCGATCGATATAGGGACCACCACGCTGGTTGCCGCCCTGGTTGACCTCAATACGGGCGAGGAACTCTGTGCGGCCTCGTCTCTTAATCCGCAGGTCGAGTTCGGTCATGACGTCCTTTCCAGAATCAGGTGCGCGGTAGATCCCAAAGGCCTTTCGAAACTTCATGACGCCGTCGTGCAGGAACTCGAAAGGATGCTCCAAGGCCTGGCTCGGCGTGCGGGAATAGAACCCGCGGATATCTATGAACTCGTATTGAGCGGCAATACCTGCATGCTGCATCTTGCCGCGCGGGTAAATCCGGGTTCGCTCGGCAGATACCCTTACACGCCGGGGTTAAGGGGAGGGGAGCGCATCCCCGCTCGCGATGTTGGATTCAATCTGCCGGATACCGCCGGGATCTATTTTCCGCCGATAATCTCCGGTTTCGTAGGCGCCGATATCACGGCCGGAATCCTTGCCACCGGCCTGCACCGCGAGCCCGGAATCGTACTCTTCATAGACATAGGCACCAACGGAGAAATGGTCCTGTCGATAAACGGCCGGCTTACGGCCACCTCAACCGCGGCAGGGCCGGCTTTCGAAGGAATGAACATTGCCTGCGGCATGAGGGCGGCTGACGGGGCCATTGACAAATTCAGCATCGGCAACGACGGGTGGGTTTCGGTGGGCGCAATCGGCGGGGCGAAACCTGCAGGAATCTGTGGGAGCGGCTTGGTCGATGTCGTGGGCGAGCTCGTGGCGCATGGTGTTTTGGACCGAAACGGGCGCTTTTCGAAAAATGGGCATGTCCCCGATCTTATTCGGGAGCGAATAAGTCTCGAGAACGGGAAGCCGGGTTTTCGCATTTCGGACGGGGTCTTCCTGACCCAGCAGGACATTCGGCAGGTGCAGCTCGCCAAGGGGGCGCTGCGCTCGGGGATCGATATACTGCTCGCCGGCAGCGGCCTTAAATACTCGGACGTGGAACGGGTCCTTATCGCAGGCGCTTTCGGGTTCCATTTGAGGACTGAAAATCTCGTCCGTATAGGAATCATTCCCGATGAGCTGGAAGGAAAAATCGATCTCGTGGGCAATACTTCGAAAACCGGCGCCATTGCGCTTCTTCTGGACCGGTCCATGCGGCGGGAAGCGCTCCGGATAGCGGACCGGGCAAATGTGATCGAGCTGGCCGATGAGCCCGGGTTTGAACGGACATTCATCGGCAATCTCGCCTTTTGAAAGGATTTGCAATGTCGAAGAATACCGAGGGAGCTTTGACCTGCGTGGACTGTTCGGTTCTAAACTGCTACAGGCGGAGTTCTCAATTTCCAGGCTTTTGCTTGACCGAACAAACCGATGCCTCACTCATCGACCAATGCAATGAGATTTATCGCGGCGACAACATCGATGCCCGCATGGCGCACAGCGCCGCCGAGGTGGAGGGAACATATTACGGAAAGCTGACGCGCGTCGAGGAAATCATAGCGTTTGCACGCCGCATAGAGGCAGGCAAGATCGGCGTGGCAACGTGCATCGGGCTTATGGAGGAATCCCGGATCTTTGTGAAAATACTCCGGGCTAACGATCTGAAAGCGTACACGGTGATCTGCAAGGTGGGCTCAGTGGATAAAACCGAAATCGGCATTCCGGAGGAGATGAAAGTGCAGACGGGTTCCTACGAGGCCATTTGCAACCCGATACTCCAGGCGAAGCTCCTCAATCGGCAAAAAACGCAGCTTAACGTGGTGGTCGGACTTTGCGTCGGCCATGATTCGCTTTTCATGCGCCATTCGAAGGCGCCCGTTACAACACTGATCACAAAAGATCGCGTGCTCGGCCATAACCCGGCCGCCGCCCTGTATGCCAGCGGCTTCTATTATAAGAAGCTTCTCGAGAAAGGAAGGAATCTCTAAGCGGGCGGCCCCGAACGCCGGCGCTGCCGGGGTGACGGGTGTGGTTCTGCGAGTGACGGTGAAAATCTCTCGGCGTCCGGAAACTGTCGCGTATGGCACTTATGGCTGGAAATTGCATTTGGGCAACGGCCGGAGAATCACTCACCCGCGTTCTTCAGCATAAAAATATTCTTCAGCATAAAAATATCCGGAGGAGAGAATATGAAACTGACCGTTAACGGCAAAGAGGCAAGCCTGGCGGATACAGAGTTCATCACCGTATCCGAACTTTTGGATGAACTGAAAGTGGAAAGCCCTTTATATGTAACGGTTGAGTTGAACGGAAAAATCCTTCAACGGGCAAGTTTCGACAACACGATTGTCAGTGACGGCGACAGCCTCGAATTTCTCTATTTCATGGGAGGGGGCGAAAGACAATGCTTACCGATGCCCAGATAGAGCGCTATTCCCGCCAAATCATTCTGCAAGAAGTCGGTGGAAGAGGGCAGCAAAAGCTTCTGGACGGGCGGGTGCTGATCATCGGCGCGGGAGGCCTGGGCGCGCCGATTGCATTATATCTTGCGGCAGCCGGGGTAGGCACCATCGGTATTGCCGATCACGACGAGGTCGATATTTCCAACCTGCAGCGTCAGGTGATCCATTTCACTTCGGATGTGGGCAGGGCCAAGGTGGATTCAGCAAAAGAAAAAATCGAGGCCATAAATCCGGGCATAAGGGTGAACACGTATCGGGAATATATTTGCGCGGCCAATATCCTGAGCATTATTCAAGACTACGACTTCGTGATCGACGGGACGGACAATTTTTCCGCCAAATTTCTCATCAATGACGCATGCGTCGTGGGCGCAAAACCATACTCCCACGCCGGAGTCCTGCGGTTCGACGGTCAGACCATTACCGTTAAACCGGGCGAATCCGCCTGCTACCGTTGTATTTTTCCGTCCCCGCCGCCCGCCGATGCCATTCCAACCTGCGCACAGGCAGGAGTCATCGGGGTCCTGCCAGGTATACTCGGAATGATCCAGGCCACCGAAGCGATCAAATTCTTGTTGGGACAGGGAGAGTTGCTGTCCGGGAGGCTTCTCACCTGCAACGCCCTGACAATGAAATTCCGTGAAATTCCTGTGCAAAGGGCCCCCAATTGCCCCGTATGCGGGGTGGAACCGACCATAAAAAAAATCAGAGACGAATGGAATGCGCTTATAAAATGTGATTTGGAGAAAGCGTAAAATGTTGCTGATCCCGAGGCGCATTTATGCCTTGATGATCGAGTACGCGCGCGAAGACTACCCTGTCGAGGCATGCGGAATTCTCGGAGGAAATGGGCAGTGCGTGGTGGAGATCCATCGAATGACCAATACCGATGGCAGTCATGAACATTTCATGATGGAACCGCGCGAGCAGTTTGCGGTTGCAAAAGATTTGCGCGCGAGGGGACTTGAAATCCTGGCCGTTTATCATTCACACCCCTTAACTCCTGCCAGGCCTTCCGTCGAAGATATCAGGCTCGCCTTAATGCCGCTTATATCGCACGTCATCATTTCCCTGGCGATATTTTCTCAGCCGGATGTCAGGTCCTTTCGGATCGCAGACGGGCAGGTCAGTCCCGAAGAACTGAGAATTGCCCCCGAATGATGGTTCTTGACGGGCGACACGCGCTCTTCCCCCCTGCGGGTGTCCTGAATCCACTTTTCATGGAGTTTTGAGTGTGGTCGGCCCTATCGCGAAAAAGCGCGCCACCCCGGGCGCAAGGGTTGGAGGTTTTCCGGCAAAGCGTGTATATTGAATACCTTGGCTAAACGGCCGAGTCGTTGGATTCCGGCCGGTCGGGTTACCTCTTTTTTCCGGGGGATTTAATGGTATGAAGCTCGAGACGATTTTGGCCCATGCGGGGTTGTGCACCGATCAGGTAACCGGGGCCGTCAGCACTCCGATTTACCAGACCGCCACCTTCCGGCACCCCGCTGTCGGCGTATCAACCGGCTATGATTATTCCAGAACGATCAACCCGACCCGCCAGGCCCTGGAAAAGGCAATCGCGGACCTGGAAAAAGGGGACCGGGGGTTTGCCTTTGCATCCGGCATGGCGGCGATTTCAGCGGTATTGATGCTGTTCTCGTCCGGAGATCATCTGATCGTTTCGGATGACTTATATGGCGGCACTTACCGCATTTTCGAAAAAATCTTCAAACAGCTCGGACTTGCTGTCACATATGCCGACACTTCGAATGCGGGCCTTGTTCGAGAAGCGGTAATTCCGGGAAGGACCAGGGCGCTCTTTATCGAAACTCCGTCCAATCCGTTGATGAAGATCACCGACCTGGGCGAAATAATGACCTGGACGCGCTCGAATGGGCTGCTCACCATAGTGGACAATACTTTCATGACGCCCTGCCTTCAGCGGCCCCTGGAGTTCGGGGTGGACATCGTGGTGCACAGCGGAACCAAGTACCTGGGGGGCCATAATGACGTGCTGGCCGGCACCGTGGTCACCCGTTCGCCTGAATTGAGCGACAAGATCGGGTTCATACAGAACTCGACGGGGGGCACCTTGGGTCCGCTGGATAGCTGGCTGGTGATTCGCGGATTAAAAACTTTGGCGCTGCGGATAGAAAGACAGCAGGAAAACGCACAAAGAATCGCCGCGTGGCTGGCGCAAAACAGCCATGTAAAAGAAGTCTATTATCCGGGGCTTCCGGCACATCCCGGCCATCGCACCCATGCGCGGCAAAGCAGCGGTTTTGGAGCCATGCTCTCGTTCAGGGTCCAGGATGCCGCATGGGCCGAGAAGGTCATTAACCGCTGCAAACTAATCATATTTGCGGAGAGCCTGGGCGGGGTCGAAACATTGATTACCTACCCGGTCAGGCAAACCCATGGTGATATCCCCGCTCAAATCAGGGAAAAAATCGGTGTCACCGATGACCTTTTGCGGCTGTCGGTGGGTATCGAACACGTGGAAGATTTGATTGAAGACCTGGAGCAGGCAATTGAGGCATAGGAGTTTGGCCCATGAAGTACGGGACCCGGATACTGCACAACGAACATGAACTTGACCCTCATACCGGCGCTTTGAGCATCCCTATTTACCAGACATCGACCTTCAATCAGCCGGATGTGGACCATCCCGGAAAGTACAGTTACTCCCGCTCCTGCAACCCTACCAGGGAGGCGCTGGAAAAAACGTTGGCGACACTGGAAAACGGCACGCACGCCTACGCGTTTTCCTCCGGAATGGCCGCCACTTCTTCAAGCCTGGCGATTTTGGAGCAGGGAGACCACGTGATAGCCCCGGCGGACATCTATGGGGGGTCCTATCGGATTTTGACCCGCTTTTTCAGCAAGTTCGGGATAACCTCTACATTCGTGGACATGACCAGGCTGGAAAACATCGAGCAAGCCGTAAGGCCCAACAGTCGTGTGTTGTTCATGGAAAGCCCGTCGAACCCTTTGCTAAAGATCACCGACATCCTTGGAGCAACGGAGATTGCCAGGAAACATGGTTTGATAACCATGCTCGATAATACTTTCATGTCACCATATTTTCAGAGGCCACTCGATCTTGGGGTAGATATAGTTATCCATAGCGCGACTAAATTTCTCGGCGGTCACAGTGACGTGGTCGGGGGAGCGGTAATCACCGGGTCCGACGAATTGGCGTCTCAAATTTATTTTGTCCAAAACGGTTTCGGGGCGATTCTGGGGCCTCAGGACTGCTGGTTGTTGATGAGAGGCGTTAAGACCCTGAAAGCGCGCATGGAACTGCAGCAGCAATCGGCCGGGCAAATCGCCCACTGGTTGAAAAAGCAGTCCTGGGTCGGCGACGTCTATTATCCCGGCTTGCCCGATCATCCCGGGCACGAAATTATAAAGTCCCAGGCTACCGGTTTTGGAGCGGTGCTTTCCTTTAAGACCGATACGGCCGAGAGGGCCGCGCAGATCATGAAAAAAGTGAAGGTCTGGCTCGTGGCGGAAAGTCTTGGCGGGGTGGAATCGATTCTCTCCTACCCGGTCAAGATGTCTCATGCTTCCGTCCCGCCCCGGGAACGCGAAAGGCTGGGAATCACCGATAACCTGATCCGATTGTCGGTGGGACTCGAAGATGTCGATGACCTGATCGAGGATTTGGAGATCGTTCCCTAAACCGGCACACCGTTTCATAAACTGGAGAGACCCATGGCAACTGCCCTGGAACTAACCCGAAAGGGTTGGCAGCATTACCTGGAGAGTGCACGGCATCGATCCGAACCGCTTGCATTGTCTCCCTCGGTTCAGAGGGAACGTGAACGTTTGCTCACTCTCGTTCGCGATGCCGCTGCCATGCTCAAGAGCCGTTTCAGTGTCCGCCGAGTAATTCTTATAGGGTCCCTGGCACACGAGGCAGGTTTTTCAGCACTCTCCGACGTAGACCTGGCTGTCGAAGGTCTGGCAGGCGATGACTATTGGGAAGCATGGCGGATGGTCGAGGACATAATAGCAGAACGACCTATCGATCTGATTGATGTTGAGACCGCTGGTGAATCAATGCTTCGCACAATTGAGCGCTACGGGATCGAACTATGAATATCATTTACCAGGAATTGTCCGATCGTATCCGCGGGACTTTACCGGATATAGACAGGGTGGTAGAACGAATCTTGCGAGCTTGGCCTCGCGCCAGGGAATCATCGGAAGCTCAGGACGTTTACCTGGACGCTGTAGCGCTAAACCTGCATAGTTTTTACTCCGGCCTGGAACGTCTCTTCGAATTGATTGCAGGGCGCATCGACCGTTCGATCCCCTCAAGCGAGGCTTGGCATCGAAATCTGCTCTTCCGGATGGGGCAAGAGATTCAGGGTGTAAGGCCTGCTGTTGTCTCTGTGGATCATATTGGGAAATTGGATGAGTTCCGACGCTTTCGACACCTTGTTCGAAATGTTTACACAATTAATCTCCTACCGGACAGAATGAGCAAATTAGTCTTAACCTTGCCGGATCTATGGTCACAGTCTGCGCACGGAGTTGATGGCTTTTGCGGATTTCACAAAAGATCTGGCAGATCAATAAATATCAAAGCAGGGATAGGCCTGTCCCCCAAAGTATTATCTTCTCGAGTCCTGGAGTGAATCGTGCCTTTCGTTGCAAAAAATTCTTCAAGGTGGTTCGCAAAATCCGGTCGACCCTGTCAGGGAAGTCCATTCCTCGATAGCATGATACCATTTTGTGCGGCTTCTTCGGGCCGTCCGGAAGCCTAATACGGATTCGCATTCAAGATGATCACAAGGCGGCAAGGAGGAGGCGACGCAGGCGTACACGGTAGTACGTCGAGGAGCCGACGACGAAGCCAACACAGTGAGGGCTTGAATGCGATTTCGTATAAGACCTGTAACCCCCACTCGCCTTTTGTCTTCTCTTCGCCGGGCAACATGCGGCGGCAATCCTTGCGTTATCGTCGCGCTATTTTCAAAAGACTTGTCCGAGAGCATTTAAAAATGCGGGAGCGGCATTGCTCGCCGCCACAAAACACTTGACAACTCCGATCTGCAGGTTCTTAATGTCCTCTAAGTTGATTGAAATAGTAGACAATAAGGAGAAGTCCTATCTGCGGGTGCGTTGTCCGGCGGGCTGCTGATTCGTAACTTCGCTTGCTGTCTCGTGGTCCAACTTGCGAATTCCGCCGGGATTTTGATTGGGCAACAGTTTGATCGTTGCAAGACAAATACGGAAAAGGAGAATCGAAATGGGAAATGTATTCAGTGACAACAGCCTGACTATCGGCCACTCGCCGCTGGTCCGTATCAATCGAATCGCGGCGGACCTGCCCGGCACGGTGTTGGCAAAGCTCGAAGGCCGCAACCCCTCCTATTCGGTGAAATGCCGGATCGGAGCGGCCATGATCTGGGCTGCCGAAGAGCAGGGGAAGCTGAAACCGGGTCGAAAAGACGTGACAGTGATAGAGCCGACCAGCGGCAATACGGGAATCGCCCTGGCGTTTGTGTGCGCGGCCAGGCAATATCCTCTTATTCTGACCATGCCGGAGACCATGTCCATCGAGCGCAGGCGCATGTTGAAAGCATATGGAGCGGAACTGATTTTGACCGAGGGCGCCAAGGGCATGCCCGGCGCAATAGCCAAAGCCGAAGAGATAGTGGCCGGCGACCCTGGCAAATACTACATACCTCAGCAGTTCAAAAATCCGGCCAACCCGGAAATACATTTCAAAACCACGGGCCCCGAGATTTGGAACGATACGGACGGCGGCATCGATGTTCTGGTCTCCGGCATTGGAACGGGCGGCACAATCACCGGTATAAACCGGTATATCAAGGGAACGAAAGGGAAACCCATCTGGTCCGTTGCGGTTGAGCCGGTTCACTCACCCGTGCTGACCGCAATCCGCAATGGGGAAACGCCGAAGTCCGGACCGCACAAAATTCAGGGCATCGGGGCCGGGTTTAAACCTGACGTTTTGGACCTGAATTTAGTGGACGAGATAGCGACGGTTTCAAACGATGAATCCGTGGAAATGGCGAGGCGCCTGCACAAGGAAGAAGGAATCACGTGCGGCATTTCCAGCGGCGCTGCAGCAGCGGCTGCGGTTCGCATTGCAGCTCGACCGGAAAATAAGGACAAAAAAATTGTCGTTATCCTTCCCGATGCGGGTGAACGCTATTTGTCGAGCATTTTGTTCGACGGCATAAATGCCTAGCAGAGTCGAGAGCAGCCGGGGGTGCGCGGGGACTTTTTCTCAAAGTGATCTCCGGGTTTTTTTCGGCGCCATCCGGCGTCCGGCATAATTGAGGTGGGGTTTGCGGACGCCGGTGCCCAGCTCCCATTTCGGCCGATCCGGGCCGAACTCAACCGGCTGCACTCCTATTTTGCTTCAAGGCGAGTGGAAGGAGAGATCGATGAAGTGCAATTGCAACAGGTTTAGAGTCAGGGTAAGGAAAAGCAATCTGACATCGAACCGGCCGACACGCAAGCTCATCGCCAAGTGCGTGGATTGTTCCCGTTCATACGTGTGTTTAGCAAATGCCACGGAGGTTGGTTTGCTCCTGAATCCAACCATCAGGATCTGAAGGCGGTCAATGGCTGCATCCGATGAACACGGCAACATTTTCATCGAACGGGTTGTTGCAGTCATTAGCGATGAGAAAAAGGAGAACGAGGATGGGAACAGGTCAATACCTATTCACGTCGGAATCGGTGACGGAAGGGCATCCGGACAAGCTGGCCGACCGGATTTCGGACGCGGTGCTCGACGCCTTCCTGGAGCAGGACAGCCTGGCGCGGGTGGCCTGCGAGACAAGCGTCACCACCGGTCTCGTGCTTCTGTTCGGGGAGATCTCATCCCGGGCCAGGGTGGACATCACGCGGGTGGCCCGCGACACTATCAGGGATGTGGGCTACACGAACACGGAGTTCGGGTTCGATGCGGAGCATAGCGCGGTGCTCGTCTCCCTCGACAGGCAGTCACCCGACATTGCCCAGGGAGTGAATCGGTCTCTTGAAGTCCGCCACGGCAAAGACCACGACAACTATCTCGACTCGATCGGGGCCGGGGACCAGGGGATGGTCTTCGGATTTGCCTCCGACGAAACCCAAGAGTACCTGCCGACCCCCATAGCACTGGCCCATAGACTTTCGCGGCGGCTGGCGGAAGTGAGGAAGACCGCCGCCATTCCCTACCTGCGCCCCGACGGGAAGTCCCAGGTGACAGTGCAGTATGAAGGGGATCGCCCGGTCAAGGTCGATACGGTGGTCATCTCCGCCCAGCACAACCCCGACATCGACCTGGAGCAGATCCGGGAGGAAATCATTAAAGGCGTCATCAAACCGGGCATCCCTGAGGGGTTCCTCGACGACCGGACCCGGATACTCGTTAATCCGACCGGGCGCTTTGTAATCGGTGGTCCTCACGGCGATGCCGGTCTCACGGGACGCAAGATCATCGTAGACACGTACGGAGGGTTTGCCCGTCACGGCGGAGGGGCCTTCTCCGGCAAGGACCCCACGAAGGTGGACCGCTCGGGCGCTTATGCGGCCCGCCATGTTGCGAAAAACGTGGTCGCCGCAGGGCTTGCCCGGCGCCTCGAGGTGCAGATCGCCTACGCTATCGGCGTGGCCCGTCCGGTTTCGATCTTTGTCGAAAGTTTCGGCACGAGCAAGCTGACCAACAGCGAACTGGCCGTGCTGATCGCGGCCAATTTCGATCTGCGGCCCGCAGCCATAATCGAGCGGCTTGACCTCTGCCGGCCAATTTACCGGCAGACCGCCGCCTACGGTCACTTCGGCCGCACCGATCTCGACCTCCCCTGGGAGCGGACGGACAAGGCCTTGCAGCTCCAGCAGGCGGTGTTCAGAAAATCGGCATAGTACGTTGAGTTGAGGCGAGGCCGAGGTGGAGAAAAAATTCTTTGAACCTCAGACATTGGATGCTGAGAGGTCATCATGAAAGAAAAACCTCGAAGGAATCAGTGTGAAACAGAGATCGAAACGAAAAGGCATCTGCGGGAGGAAATTCCACGAGTGGTCGAACAACTAGTGCTCTCTTGCGAAGACAAAAGGTGTTTCGACCATGTCGGTCCGGACCACATACCCTCAAGGGATTCGATTGTGGACATCGGGTTGCGTATTTGCCGTATTCTTTTTCCCGGATATTTTATCCGCTCCCGTCTTGAACGGTTCAACCTCGGTTACTACTTAGGGCAAGAGGTGACGGATCTCTTCGAAATTTTGTCCGAACAAATCGCGATCGCCCTGAGACACGATTGTTTCCGGCACAACCTTCCCTGCATCGCCTGCGAGGAGCGCGGCCGGCAGATAACGGTTGATTTCATACGCAAACTTCCAGCCCTGAGAGTTACGCTTGCCACTGACGTTCGCGCCGCCTATGAAGGCGATCCGGCGGCAAAAAGCTATGACGAGGTCATCTTCAGCTATCCCGGGCTTTTCGCCGTCACAATTTATCGTGCGGCCCACGAACTGTGGGAGCTGCAAGTGCCCTATATCCCCCGCGTAATGAGCGAATACGCTCATTGCACGACCGGCATCGATATCCATCCGGGTGCGCATATCGGTGAGAGCTTTTTCATCGATCACGGCACCGGGGTCGTGATCGGCGAGACGACGCAAATCGGCGACCGCGTGAGGCTCTACCAGGGAGTGACCATCGGCGCGCTTTCCCTTCCCAAAGGCGCGGGGGAGCTTTTCAGGACCCAAAAGCGGCATCCGACCATTGAAGATGATGTAATCGTCTATTCAGGCGCAACTATTCTGGGAGGGGAAACAGTTATCGGGGCGCGCTCAGTGATCGGCGGAAACGTGTGGTTGGTCGCATCCGTGCCTCCGGACACCAAGGTGTTCATGGAAACACCGAAACTCATTTTCAAGGCAAGCAGGGAGGCGAACATCTGGCCGAACATGTATCATATTTGAAAAAAGCTGCTCAGCTATTTTTTGATCACAACCCTGTGGATATTGTCCTTGACGTGCGTTGTCTCCAGTATCGAAAAGCCTTGAGCGGCGGCCGTTCGCGGGACGTTCCCCAAAGGCTCGCCCTCCGTCAGCAATACTTCCTCTAAGCTCAATACTCGATATAATCGGACTAAACGAGTCCCGCTTGTCAGAGCATAACAAGATGACCGGGGCTTGGCCCGCATGCGTACAACCCGAGAAGTTTTTCTTCTTTGCGAGCTTTCTTTGCCGAAGCGTGCTTCCAGGAACCTTGCGCGTTTGGAGCGTTGTGGACTAAGGTGAGAATGATTATCGTTTGTGCGCTAAGCTGAACTATAAAGGAGAAAGCAATGAGCGGTATGGATGAAAATAATTGTTATTTTGAAGGCAAAAGAATCAATTCGGAACAGATGCTCTGTCTCGCGCAGGTCTGCATAGTTTGCAAGGATGGGAAATGGCGGGAAACACACAAGATTTTCGTGCTCTAAGCCATCGGGTATCGAGATGGGGAGTTGGCGAAACAAGGCTGACACAGAGACGGGATGAAACCTCCTCCCCATCCCCGGACCTTTCCCTCCCGGCACGCCTCGCCCAGTCGCGATGAAGTCCGCTCAAAAACCTTTTGCGCTGTCCAGCATCAGGGTCACCGGCCCATCGTTTACCAGAAAGACTTCCATCATTTCCTGAAATTGCCCGGTAACGACTCTCGGGGTGAACTTGAGAAGCTCTTTTACGTAGGATTCATATAGCGACACGGCGATATCGGGCGGGGCTGCCGACGCAAAGGAAGGGCGCCTGCCCTTGCGGCAGTCGCCATACAAGGTGAACTGAGACACGACGAGTATCTCTCCTGCCGTATCGAGCAGCGAGAGGTTCATTTTGTCCGCCTGGTCGGCAAAAATTCGAAGATGGACGGTTTTCTCTGCAAGATAACGGGCATCCGCGCCGGAGTCAGAGTTCCCGACCCCGAGCAGGACCACGAGGCCTCTTCCGATCCGCGCGATTTCAACTCCCGCCGTCCTGACGCCGGCCTCCAGGACACGCTGAATTATCGCTCTCATATGGCGCAGTCGCCTTCCGGTCTGTAGTAGTCGAATAACTCGGCGAAGTTTATGCCGCCGGGATGCTGGTCCCTGTATTCCCGGTATATTTTAGTCCGGCCGTCCTCCAGGTGCTGGGAACAGATGCCGTGCCTGATCGAGAGTGAAGCTTCAATAAAAGCCGCAAGCTTGTCGCAGGCTCGGATCACTTCGCCGTCAATGGGCGAAAATCGGTCTTCGTTGTAAAGCGGCATCTGAGGTCCGGGAATGCCCTTCCTGGGAACACCGCTCTCCATTATCCTGTTGGAGAATTCGTCCTCGATGAAATAGATCACCTCGTCGCGCAACGAGGAAGGCAGAAGCGGAAGGATGCGCTCTTCGAACTGCATTTTTTCATAGTCTTTTATTATTTCGTCCAGGCCCTCGACGGAAGTCTTCACAGGCGAGACTATATCCCTGGTGAGCACCTCCGGGAAATCGTGGAAAAGTCCGCTGAAAAAATTGTTATAGGTGCGTTTTGGACAAGCCCCCATTTCCAGAGAACAAAAGTAAGACGTCATGGCGACTATGAGCATGTGTCCCAGGACGGAAGTTTTGGGCACGCGGGGCGAATGCGCCCACCTTTGTTGAAACCGGAGTTGCGCGCAAAGGTCGATGAAGCCGAAGGATTTCTTCCTCAGCGAGAGTTTCTGGACTCCTATAAGGTCGTAGTGGTCTTCTATCTGGTTTTCGATTTCTTCCTTTGTTTTATCTATTCCGTAGATGAAAGGCGCGGTGTTGTAGATGATCTGAAATTCCCAATTGGTCGCAAGGTAATGAGCCGCTTTCAGTATTCTTTTTTCGAATCGGGCATAGTTCGAATTGAATAGATATTCCCTGAAATTTTCCCGGAAATCTCCCCCCAGACCCTTTATATCGTCATCTATTTTCCGGAGTACCAAAGCGTTGATCTCGCGCCCTTTTTTGCCCATCAGCCAGTGAAAAACCGGGGCCTTGATGTCAGTCAAAATGATTCGGGGGAAAAATTCGAAAATCCCGCCCTGGATGAGTTTCAGCCAGTCGATCCGGGCCCGTCCCTCGGATTCCTGGAGCTTGCCGAGCACATAGGCGAGGATCATTTTGTGCGCCTGCTTGTCCAGTTCGGTAAACTCAACGGGGCGAACGTGATCGTTCCACCTCTGGATGCTGGCCGCCTCATAGATTTTGTCCAGAAGACCTTTTGTGATCATGCTTTTCCCCTTTGAAAACGTATATACCATAGGGGAGAGCGAGGAGCGAGGAGCAAGAAGCGGAGAAAAACCGCAGGGGCAGGGAGCGGGTACGAGGAAGGAAAGCTTTTTGATTCCCGCTTCGTGCTTCTTGCTTCCCGCTTCCGGCGTCTTCCATCCTTTATCGACAAGCATTAAGTTTTCGATGTATTAATGGTCCAAAATGCATTGGCGGAAAACTTAACCGAGCAGGAGCGCCATTTGAGATCTCGAAAAAGCGGTATTCTATTGCACTTCACTTCACTTCCTTCCGAATTCGGCATTGGAGACCTTGGAAAAGGCGCCTATGATTTTGCCGACTTTCTGTCGAACTCCAAACAGACGCTATGGCAAGTGCTTCCTTTCAGCCCTTCTTCTCCCGTCTGCGGCAACTCACCCTACTGCAGTTTTTCGGCCTTCGCCGGAAACCCGCTGCTGATCGCCCCGGACATGCTCGTTCAGGACGGCTATCTTTCCTGGAACGACCTTGAGAGAGCCCCGAAGTTCAATCCGACAAAGGTCGATTATGCGGCGGTGACCGAGTTTAAGAAACGGGTCCTCGGCATTGCATACGAAAAATTCAAGACCATGCCGGACACCGAATGCAGGCATGAGAATTTCGTTAATGAGAACGCCGGCTGGCTTGACGATTACGCAATGTTCATGAGTCTCCACGATCATTTCTCGGGCGTGCCGTGGTTCGAATGGCCCGTGGAGATCAGGGACAGAACTCAACCCGCGCTCGACGAATGGAGGCAAAAACTCGCTGAAAGGATTAAACAGGAAAAATTCAACCAGTTTGTTTTTTTCCGGCAACTATCGCTGCTCAAGGGCTACTGCAATCGAAAGCAGATAAATTTAATCGGCGATATCCCGATCTATGTCAGCCATGACAGCTCCGACGTTTGGGCAAACCCCGAGTACTTCAAGCTCGACAGTGAAAAGAAGCCGATTTGCGTAGCCGGGGTGCCCCCGGATTATTTCAGCGAAACCGGTCAGTTGTGGGGCAATCCGGTCTACTGCTGGGAGAAACTCAAGGAAACCTCGTATGAATGGTGGATCGACCGGATACGGCAAAATTTGCGATATTTGGACCAAATTCGGATCGATCATTTCCGTGGGTTCGTCGCTTACTGGGAAGTGCCCGTGAAGGAAAAAACGGCCGTCAACGGCAAGTGGGTGAAAGCTCCGGCCAGCGACTTCTTCAGCACGCTGCTGAGGCACTTTCCCTCGATCCCGATAATTGCCGAAGACCTCGGCACCATCACAGCCGAGGTCAGGGAAATCATCAGTGAATTCAATATCCCGGGAATGAAGGTCCTGCAGTTCGCTTTCGGGGACAATTCAGCGTCGAACCCCTACATTCCCCACAACCATGTGGAACATTGCATCGCCTATACCGGGACACACGACAACAACACGATAAAGGGATGGTTCGAGCAGGATGCGGGCGAGACGGAAAAGAAGAACCTCTGCGCGTACTTCGGGAAAGAATTCGATGAAAATAACGTCGCAGACCAACTCGTGCGTACCGCCATGATGTCGGTAGCCTCAATGTCCATAATTCCGATGCAGGACTTCCTCGAGTTGGGGCCCGAGGCGCGCATGAACACGCCTTCCGTCAGCTTTGGAAACTGGGAATGGAGAGTCAAAGCAAGCCAGTTGACCAAGGATCTGGCAAAGAAGATTGCCGATTTGACAGAGGTTTACGGCAGGACATAAAAAGGACCGAATTCCCCGCCCCCGCCGGGACGTTGTTTTCAAGGGCTCGGGATCAGAGACCGGGCGGCGCTCTGGGCAAGTTGAATCAGCCAGTAAGGATAAATCCCGGCGGCCACGATCATGATCGTGGATGCTCCCGCGAGCAGTTTTTTGGGGATGGATATTATAAGCGGCGGCAGGGCATCGGCAGGTTCGAGCAGGTAGGCGGCCTTTATCACCAGCAGGTAATAATAGAGGGATATGACGACGTTTATCATCGCTATAATTACCAGCGCGATATAGCCCTTTTCAATTGCGGCCACGAAAACGAGGAACTTTCCCGTAAAACCTATCGTCGGTGGAATCCCCGCGAGGCTGAAAAGCGATACCAAAAGGGCCAGGGCAAGTATCGGGGAGCGGCGATGCAGTCCCGCAAGCTCCTCTATCTGCAGGTTGCGGCCGTCGGAAGCAATTTCCACGATCACCATAAAGGCGGTGAATTTCATTACCAGGATAGCCAGGGCGTAATAGATGACGCTCGAATACCCTGCCTGACTTAGAACCAGTAAACCGATCAACACATATCCCGAATGCGCTATAGTCGAAAATGCGAGCAGCCTCTTGAGGTCTTTTTGGACGATGGCCGCAAGGTTTCCAAGGGTCATCGACACGACCGACACAATAGCCAGGACGTGTACGAGATAGGTGCTGCCCTGCCCGGCAGAGGCTAAAACGCGCACGATCACCGCGATGGCGGCCACCTTGGAAGCAGTCGCTATGTAGGCCGCGACCTGGTTCGCAGCACCCTGGTAGGCATCCGGCGCCCACAGGTGGAAAGGAAACACCGCCAGTTTGAAAAAAAACCCGCCAAGCGTAAAGACCAAACCGATTACGACGCCCGGGCTGCCGATCATTCCCGGCAGCGCCTTTGCCATGTCGGAAAGGTATGTAGTCCCGGACATGGAGTATAGAAGCGCCATTCCGAAAAGCATCACCGCCGAGGCGAAGGTCCCGATAAGGAAATACTTTATTCCGGCCTCCAGGCCGAACTCCTGATTTTTTCTCAGTGCGACCAGGATATAGAGCGAGTAGCTCGAAACCTCCAGCGATATGTAAATCGACAGCAGATGATCGGCGCTGACCAGGAGCATAAGCGCCAGCGTGCAAGTAAAAAGCAGGAAATAGAATTCGTTATGGCGCCGCTGACTGATATCGGCTATTTCGTCGCATAGACAGATGACAAGGAAGAGCCCAAGGGTGAGCAGGGTCTTGAAGACCTGTGAGAAAAGGTCCACCCTGTAGGCCCTTATGAAAAGATGGCCCTGCGATCCTGTGGAAGCGACGCAAACCAGTATTCCCACCAGGGCCAGGAAAAGTGACGTGAGATGCTCGCGGCGGCGTAGCGCCAGGGCCGAATCCGCTGACCGCCGGGGATCGTAACCGCCTCCCATGAATGTGGCGAGCAGGAACCACAGGCTGGCGGCAAAATAATAAATTTCAGGACCTGCGATTGTCCAGTTCATCTTGGGAGTCCACTCATAAAGGGTATCGACGCGGTCTGAATCACGTCAAAAAGAAACGCGGGGTAGAGCCCCAGGAACAGCAGCACCAGGGCGAGAATTATCCGGGGAATTCCCAGCGCCGGCGATATGTCCGGCAAAGTTGCGAAACGCTCGTTTCCGGGACCGTAAAAAGTTCTCTGCACGACGCGCAACATGAAAAGAGCAGTGACAACCAACGCCACGATGCCGATTATTCCAAGCAAGGGATAGGTCCTGAAAGCCGCAACGAAGACGACAAGTTCGCCCCAGAAGTTTGCCAGGCCTGGAACGCCCATGCCCGCAAGGGCGGCCACGATGAAAAAGGCCGAGGCGACCGGCATGATCCTGCTAAGCCCGCCAAGTTCCGGGATCAGCTTCGTATGGGTCCGGTCGTAGATGTAGCCGACCGATGAAAAGAGCAACGCGGTCATGATACCGTGAGCAAACATCTGGAAGACGGCGCCGTTCAGGCCTTCCGCCGTGACCGTTGACAGCCCGAGGCCGACCACCCCCATGTGAGACACGCTCGAATATCCGATCACATACTTCAGATCTATCTGCCTCAAGCCGACAAGCGCGCCGTAGATTATCCCTATTGCCGCCAGAACGGCCATTAGCTTGGCCCAGTAAACCCACCCCAAAGGGCACAGCATAATCGCGACGCGCAGCACGCCGAAAGCGCCGATTTTCATCAGAACGCCCGCATGCACCATGCTCACCCCGGTTGGGGCCGCGACATGGCCGACCGGCGACCAGGTATGGAGAGGCCAGACGCCCGCCAGGATACCAAACCCCAAAAAAAGCAGCAGAAAAGCGAATTTTTGCGCCCCTGGGTCCAGGAACCCCGGCTGCATCAACGAAACGAATGAAAAGGTGTGAAGGCCGGACGTGGAATAGAGATAGATTATCGCGGGCAGAATCAGGGCGCTCCCCGCCAGGAGATAGAGGGTCAGCTTCATGGCCCCGTACTCCTTTCGGGTTGTGCCCCAAACCGCGATCAAAAGGTACATCGGAAAAAGGGAAACGTCATACCAAACAAATATGAAGAAAAGGTCCATGCTCATGAAGAGGCCGAACACGCCGGATACAAGCAGAAAGTAGAGAGCGAAGTATTCCTTCACCCTGGTATCGAGTTCCCACATGGTAAGCACGCCCGTAAAGAAGACGATGCCGGTGAGCAGCAGGTTGGGCGCGCTGAAACCGTCAACCGCATTGAAGTAGCTTATGCCCAGAGACGGTATCCACTGGATGTTTTCAACGAATTGAAGACCTCCCATGCTCTTGTCATAAGACAAAAATACCCAAAGCGACAGAATGAGCGTAAGCCCGGAGAAAAAGGCGCTCACTCGCCTGATCAGCAATTTGCGATCCGCCGGAATCAGCATTATGGCAATCATCCCGACGATGCAGCTAAGCAGAATCGTCGAAAGGAAAGGAAAAGAGGCATGGGCCATATGCATCGGCTGGTTTCCTTAAAATACCTGAAAGAAAAAATAGATTGAAAGCAGGACCATGACCGCGAAAATGACAAGCAACCTGTATTGAATCATTCCCGACTGAAGAAAAGCGGCTACCCGCCCGCTGCCGATCGTCGCCTCGCTCAGTTCATCGATGCTTCCATCGATTACCTTGTTGTCGTTTTGATAGCAGAGGTAAGAAATCCCCCGGTCAATGACGCGATTTACGAGCAGCCCATAGAAGTGGTCGATATACCATCTCTCGGCGAATAACCTGTACAGGGGCGGAATTTTTTCTACGAAACCGATTTGCTTTGCGCCGCTCCGGCCGAATTCCAGCCACGCCAGTGCGGTTCCGGCCACCGCGAGGCCCAATGCAGCCCAATGGGACCATGCCGCGCTCTCGGCGGACGCGCCCATAACGTCGCCGACCGGTAAGCTTTTCATCAGAAAGTGTTTTAGCGGATTTTCAAAAAACCCCAGGACAACCGTGAAGGCCGCCAGGATAACGAGCGGCCATGCCATGAAGCCATAGTTGGATTCGTGCCCGGCTTCGCCCGTATCGGAACTGTGGGAAACCGGTCCCGGCAAAGGGGGCTCTTTTTCGGGACGTGGCAGCAGAAGGATAAAGACCAGGCGAAAGGCGTAATAGGCCGTAAGAAAGATCCCGGCCAAAGTCGCCGCCAGCCAGAAGGGGTTGGGTAATCCGGCGACGGAGCCTACGATGGCTTCTTTGCTGAAATACCCCGATAGAGGCGGAAAACCGGAAAGAGCGGCCGCCGCGAGGACTATCGAAACCGTGGGGACTATCATCCGCCTCGACCCGAAACGGGCGAGTTCGTATACATCGTTGGTGCCGTAGCGGTGAATGAAAACCCCCGAGCAAAGAAAGAGCAGGGCCTTGAATCCGGCGTGCGTCGTGAGATGAAAGATGCCGGCGAAATAGCCGCCCGCGCCGAGCGCCATTATCATGAACCCGAGCTGGCTGATGGTGGAATAAGCCCAGACTTTCTTGATGTCCCGGCTTACCATGGCCATCGTGGAGGCAAGGAGCATACTGATCGTGCCGATTGCCAGAAAAACTTCCATTGCGGTCGGCGACATGCTGAAGAAAGGGAAAAGCCGGGCAAAGAGGTAAACGCCGGCGGCGACCATCGTCGCGGAATGCAGCAGGGCGCTGACCGGGGTCGGACCTTCCATTGCGTCCGGGAGCCATGTGAGCAGCGGAAACTGCGCGCTCTTTCCCACGATTCCGCCAAAGATCAGGAGCGCCACGAGGGTATGGGCAGCGGGAGACATGGCCGCCGATGCCGCCGGGCCGTTCAGGTCAGCGATGCCGAGATTGCCCGTGTGCAAAAAGAGAAGCAGGAACCCGATAAAGAATGCGACATCTCCGGCGCGGGTCATCACGAACGCTTTTTTGCCCGCCTGGGTAGCGCTGAATTTTTCGTACCAAAAGCCGATGAGCAGGTAGGACGATAGTCCGACCAGTTCCCAGAAGATATAGAGCTGCAGTATCGTGGGCGATACGCTCAGGCTCAGCATGGCCGAGGCGAAAAGGGACATAAAGGCGTAATAGCGCGAAAAGCCGGGATCTCCCGACATGTAAGCCAGCGAATAGACCTGCACGAGCAGGCAGATTACGGCCACGATGGTCAGCATGAGCAGACTGAGTTGATCGAGCAGAAACCCGAATGGAATGTCGAAACCGCTGGATGCCAGCAGTCTGACCGAATACTGAACCGGCGCCGTCATTTTAAGGTTCAACCCCAGCAGCGTCAGGGAACAGACCAGCGAAACCGCAACGGCCCCTATCGAAATCGAGGCGGAGACCAGGGGCATTTTGCGTGTGACGATAAATATCAACAGAAATGCCGCGAAAGGCAGCAGGGTCGCCACGCTCAAGGCCGTAACAGCCGAAATATCACCCATGGAGCCAACCATCTCAGCTTTACCTCAGCAGGTTGAAATTGCTCGGGTCAAAGGAACCTGTTCGCCTGAAAGCGTAAACGATCATCCCCAGACCTATCGCCACTTCGGTCGCGGCCACCGCCAGGATGAAGAGCACGAAAGTCTGGCCGTCGAGGTTTTGCCATCGCAGCGAAGCCCCCGCAAACATGATCGCCACGGCGTTAAGCATGATCTCGATGCCCAGCACGATCATGATCAGGTTCCTCCTGACTGCGGCGCAAAACACTCCCAGCGCGAAGATAATCCCACCCAACACCAGTACATGGCCAAACGGCACGATCATATCTCTTCCCCGGTTCGATCCCTGCGGCGGCCCATTGCGAGATGCAACGTTCCGACAAGCGCAAGCAGAAGTAAAATCGAAATGACCTCTATTGAAAACCAGTGCTGCTCGAATACATAAAGAGCGAACTGCTTCGGTGTAGCCATCATGGCGACCAGGGACGCCTCCGAACCCGGAGTTTCGAATATCACCGCTATCGCGGCGGCCAGGTAGATCAGTCCAAAAACCGAGGCCGGAAGCCACTGGCTCAGCGGGAACATGATCTCTTCGGGCGACTCCACCTTGATCATCATGATCACAAACAGGAACAACACCATTATCGCGCCCGCATAGATAATCACCTCCAGGGCCGCCAGAAAGGGCGCGCCGAAAAGGTAGAGAAGCATTGCGGTCCCGAAATAGGAAATTATCAGGTAAACCACCGCGTGCACCAGGTTGCGCCTGGTGATTGCAATTCCGGTTGCCGCTATCACAACCGCCGCTATCAGGTAAAAGAAAAATCCATAAAGCGTCATAAAGGACTCTCGCATTCGGAGATCATCGACTCCCCGGCCCATTTCTCCTAAGGCATGTTGCTTTTCAGATCTACCGGCTTTTCCTCGCCGATATGTTCGCCCTTATCCCCATAAATACTGACCACCCCGGCGTACTTGTAGAAATTGTATTCCTTGTCTTTTCCCTGGTGGTCGACCAGCAGGTTTTCCTTTTCATAAACAAAAGAGAGGATATCCCGTTTGGAAAATTCGAAATCGGTCGTGAGTTGGATCGCCGAAGTCGGGCACGCCTCTTCGCACAGTCCGCAGTAGATGCAACGGGCGAAGTTGATCCGGAACCAGGATGCGTAGCGCCGCCCATCCGGTTTTTCGGAGCCTTCCATGGAGATGCAGTTTACCGGACAGACCGCCGAGCAAAGATAGCATGCGACGCAGCGTTCCTCGCCGTCGGGGTCCCTGGTGAGAATGATCCGGCCCCGCGCCCTGATCGGCAAAGGCCGCTTGTATTCGGGGTACTGCTCGGTTATCGGCTTTCGGAAAAGATGAATAAAAGTTTCGGCAAAGCCGGAAATCAGCGCCTTTGTCGCTTCCCGGGGAGATCCCATATCCAAGTTTCCTTTCCGGCTCGATTTGCCCGGTTTCACTTCAAAATGCCGACCGCGCCCGTCAACAGAATATTCAGCAGGGCCAGCGGAATCAGCACCTTCCATCCCAAGGTCATGAGCTGGTCGTATCTTAGCCGGGGAAGCGTGCCACGCACCCAGATCATGAACAGGGCGACCAGGATCATTTTTATGAGAAGCCAAATTAGCGGAGGCAGGAAAGGACCCCGCCAGCCCCCGAGAAACAGGACGGACAGAATACCTCCGAAGACCATCATGTGGACGTATTCGCCTAGAAAAAAGAGGCCGAAGCGCATGCCGCTGTATTCGGTGTGATATCCGGCGACCAGTTCGTTTTCAGCCTCCGGCAGATCGAACGGGATTCTCTTGCTCTCTGCCATCGCGCTTATCACGAAGATCAGGAAAGCCAGCGGTTGAAAAATGATAAAGGGATACTTCTGCTGCGCCTGAACTATGTCCACCATGCTGAAGGAGTGCGCCATCATTATGATGGGGATGAGCGAAAGCCCAAGTGAAAGCTCGTAGCTTATCATCTGGGCCGCGCCCCTTATGCCTCCGAGAAGACCGTACTTGGAGTTCGACGCCCATCCGCCGAGCGCAACGCCATAGACGCTAAGAGACGACATGGCGAAAACGAAAAGAAGGCCGATGTTCAAGTCGGTCACGACGAGCGGGACCCTGTGTCCCAATAATGTGATGTCGGCGCCGAACGGCACCACCGAGAAGGTGACGAAGGCGGTGGTAGCCACCACCGCCGGGGCTATCAGGAAAAAAGCCCGGTCCGCCCCGTCCGGGACGGTATCCTCCTTGGCTATCATCTTGACTATGTCGGCCAGGGGCTGAAGCAGGCCGAAGGTCCCCGCCCGGTTGGGTCCGTAGCGGATTTGAAGCCGAGCCAGGAACTTGCGTTCAACCCACACCAGGTATGCGGCTATGACGAGCAAAACAAGCAGCACGAGCGTGAGTTTTACGAGCAAAACGATGAATCCGGCAATCCAGGTCAGCATGAGCAATTCCAGACAAGTTTCGAGTCGTTTTTACCCCTGAGGGGCAGTGCGGCGGACCGGAGCCCGTTTCTACCTGTCTATATCAGGCAATATGATGTCTATGGACCCGATAATAGCGATCAGGTCCGCTATGCTTTCACCGGAGGCAAGCATGGGAAGGGTCTGCACATTGGCGAAACCGGGTCCCCGCACCCGCATGCGGTAGGCATAACCGAGACCGTCGCTCACGGCGTAATAGCCATGCTCTCCCCTGGGGCCTTCAGTCACCCCGTATGCTTCGCCCCGGGGGATTTTCATTCCCCTCGTAACGTTTATGAAATGATGGATAAGGGTTTCGATGTCCCGCAGCATCTCGCTGCGCTTCGGTATCACGTACCGGTAGTCATCGCTCGCATAACGGCCCGGCGGCATGTTCCGGGCGGCCTGCTCGATAATCCTGATGCTCTGGCGCATTTCCTCCACCCTTACCAGGTAGCGCGCATGGCAGTCGCCGGCTACGGCCGTGGGCACCTCGAAATCATAATTTTCATAACCCGAGTAAGGGAATTTTTTCCGCAGGTCCCATTCGAGGCCGCAGGCGCGCAGATTCGGCCCGGTAACCCCCCAGTCCATGGATTCATCCAGACTGATGATCCCGATCCCTTTGGTCCTTGCCTCGAAGATGGGGTTTTTCCCGAGCAGCTTTTCATATTCATGAAGGCGGCCGGGGAATATGGAAACAAGGGCATCGACAGCTTCTTTCCATCCCTCGGGCAGGTCCGCAGCTACTCCCCCGAGCCTTAAGAACTCGGGATGCAGCCTTCCCCCGGTGATCAGCTCAATAATGTCGAGGATCATCTCCCGTTCGGCGAAGGTGTAAAAATTCGGAGTCATTGCCCCGAGATCGTGCGCAAATGTGGCAAACCAAACCAGGTGATTGCTAAGCCGGTAGAGCTCAGCCAGGATGACCCGAATCGCCTGTGCCCGCTCGGGGATACGGATATCGGCCAGGGTTTCGACCGCCGTCACGTATGAAAGCTCGTTGCAGGCGCCCCCAAGGTAATCGTTGCGGTCCGTATAGGGGATATATTGATGCCAGCTCTGCCTCTCGCCCAGTTTTTCGGCCGCCCGGTGATGGTAGCCGATCTCGAGGTCAAGCTCCCGGATCTCTTCGCCTTCGAGGGCCGCGATGCAGCGCAAAAGGCCATGAGTGCTGACGTGATGGGGCCCTATGTTCAAAAAGAACTCGTGCCGTCCGGACTCGGGGAGTTTGTGGTCCAGGGCCGCGAACTCCCGTGCATCCATGGGCTGGCGCAACCTGGCGTCTGCAAACGTGTACGGAGGCATCTGGGTTCCGCGCCCGAGGTAGTCCTTCCTCAGCGGATGGCCCTCCCACCACTGGGGCATCAGGATCCTGCCGAGATTCGGGTGGCCTTCGAAGGTAATGCCGAACATATCGAAGACCTCACGCTCGTACCAGTTGGCGCTGGGCCATATGTCGGTGATCGATGCGGCGGCCGGGTATGCTCCGTTCAATCCCGATTTCATACGCAGGCGGCTGACCCCGTCGAATGAGAGCAATTGATAGACGAGCGTAAAATCCGGAAGGGGCTGCCGGGACCTGTGTGCGTAGGATTCGGCGGCCCCTGCGTCGGTAATCGCTTCCGAGAAGCTCTTGTTCCAGATTCGGTCCCTTCTGGCGGATTCATCGATCGCGGTAAGATCGTCGAGCCTTTTGTACCGCGGATTTGCTTCGTATTTCAGAAACCGGAGCACCTCCTTTGCGCTGTCCAAATCGACATAAATGGTGAGCATATCGGATGTATGAGGTTCCCGGCGCACCCGATCTCCAAATTTCTCATTCAGTTGCGCGTCAAGCGACTGGTCGGCGCTGGAGAGTTGAATGCGGCGGGCGGGAGGCGTCCACATTACGTCCGATCTGCTGCCCCAATGCTGCGGCCGCTCCGGAAGCACCGAAGTGCCCCTGATCGTCACGCCCTCATACCCCGGCCCACGCGGGTCTCCGGACTTGGTAACGCCGTCTTCCAAAACCGGCTTGTCGGTTCCCTGGGTCCCGCCTTCCATATGAAAGATCTTGCGGCTCGGTTTCTCGGTGGATGCAATCTTTTCCTGCAGGATGACAAGCCCTTCGAGAACCGCCTCCGGACGGGGAGGGCATCCCGGAATGTACACATCGACCGGAATGATCTGATCGACCCCCTGCACGACGCTGTAGACGTCGTACATGCCGCCGGAATTCGAGCACGAGCCCATCGATATTACCCATTTCGGCTCCGGCATCTGTTCGTAGAGACGCAGCACGACGGGAGCGATTTTTTTAAATACTGTCCCGGAAATTATCATAAGATCGGCTTGCCGTGGCGAAGGGCGCAACACTTCCGCGCCGAACCGGGCAAGGTCGTATCTGGAAGTAAAGGCGGCCGCTTCCTCGACAAAGCAGCACGAGAGCCCGAAAAACATCGGCCAGAGGCTGAATTTGCGTGACCAGTTCACCACCGTGTCAACGAGGCTCAGGAACCGGCCTGATGTTTTTCCATTTGCACCATTCTCCAATCGAGCCCTCCACGTTTCCAGATATAGAAAAGTCCAACCAGCAGCAAAATGATGAAAAACGACATCTGGACATACCCGGCCCAGCCCGCTTCCTCATAAACCACGGCCCAGGTAAAAATGTATGCGCCTTCCACATCGAAGATCAGGAAAAAAATAGCGACCAGGTAGAAGGGAACGGGATAGCGAAAACGAGCCGACCCCGTCGGGATAATACCGCATTCGTAGGGCCGTGATTTTTCGGGCGTCTTTTTCTTTTCCCCTACCCAGGCCGCCAAAAAAAGCTGCGAAGCTATGAAGGCCAATACCAGGATCGTGTAGACCGCCAGGCTGAAAACTCCCGGTTCCCAGGGCGACATTGCTCCGTCAGCTATCGGCTGCATGAGACCTCCGAAAGATAATGAACAGCAGGGGAGTAAAACTTGGTCAGCCGCTCTTTTCGTCGTCTTCCTCCACTTCGAAAAAAACAGCGGCGAATGCCAAGTTAATAATCGCCCCGCCCGCGGTAAATAGCCCATGACACCATTTGCTGCGCTACAAATATCCCGAACCGCTGAATAAAGATGTATCGCCCGGGTGATTTCGCATTCATTATGTTTATCGTATACAGCCGGGCGGAGATCTCGATTTCAACTGAATTGCGGTAAGGAGCTGGAATGAAGGGCAATATGAAACCGGGCCGGATTATAATGGGGCGGCTGCAAAAGGGAGACGACCTCCTCGGCGCCCTGCAACGGATTTGTTCGGACCTGCAGATAAAACTTGGGGACATCCGGGCGCTGGGAGCGGTAAGGAGCGCCAGGATCGGCTACTATGACCAGGACAGGCGAGACTACTTCTTTTTCGATCTGGCACAGCACCTGGAATTGCTGTCGCTCGTCGGAAACGTTTCGATCCGGGACGGCAAACCGTTCCTGCACGTCCACGTGACTTTCGCAAACGATCGAGGGGAAACCGTTGGGGGGCATCTGGCCGAAGGGACGGAGGTTTTCGCGTGTGAGTTCACCATAACCGAATACTCCTCGGACACTGCCTTCGAGCGAACCCACGACGGTGAAACAGGCCTTTTCCTGTGGAGATAGATTAACAAGACTTACAGACCGGGAGACGATTTTCGCATTATCTCTCCGCGCCCTGGTCTAGAGTTCCCATGTGCCCGGTCGGGACTCCGACTCGTGGAGAACAGGTCCCAGTTGGAAAGTTACGAATTTAAACCAGTAAGCGCTTGAAATTCTTATTATTTCGGCAAAAGTTTCCAGCCATTTGCTCTTGACGAAAACAGCCGTCGCCCCGATCTCATAGCATTTCATCAATTCTGCGCGGTCCGTCGAACCGGTAAGCACCACAACGTCCATGTGGCTGAGCCGGGGATCTTTCCTTATTTCCTTAAGCACCTCTTTCCCGTCCAGATCGGGCATGTGCAGGTCAAGCAGAACCAGATCGGGGCATTCAGGACCCAGTCCCTCGTATTTTCCGCAACCCCGCAGGTAGTCAAGCAGTTCGACCCCCGAGTCGATTATCTTAAGCGTGTGATCCAGATCGCTTTCGCTCAGGGCGTCCTCTATGATGAAACAGTCATCCTCATCGTCATCGACCATTACAATTGAAACCTTTTTTGCCGGTTTCCTCATCGTTACCTCCGGTGATTCAAAAAAGTGCACTATCGGCCCCATGCCTCTGGGGGGACAGATTCAATCGAATCGTGCGAAACCAATTCTATGAACGGCAGAGGGCAGTTGCAGCGTCATGGACAAGGGATTCCACTCTAACTAATGGACAAAGTCCCTGCCACCAAAAAATCGTTTGAATCGAGATTTTAACAAAGCGTTTAATGCTTTTTCGGAAGCCTGTAAAGTCTGTCTTCGAACGCCCGCGGGCAATTTTCGAGGGAATGAGGGCCGGGGCAGGTTTTTCATGGCTTGTGCCAAAATAATCTGTTGACTTGGCGTTTTGTTGGGTGCAAGATAGACCACTAAATCAATGGGAATTGTTGTTTATGCGGAGGCCCTAATGAGACTCTCGACCAAAGGAAGGTATGGTGTTCGCCTCATGTTCGATCTTGCAGTGCATGGAGGCGAGCAACCAGTCACGCTGAAGGAAATTGCGGCACGGCAGGAGATCTCCGAAAAGTATCTCTCCAACCTTATTCCGCTGCTCAGGAACGCGGGGCTCGTCCATTCGGTGCGCGGCTCCCAGGGCGGGTATACGTTAGGGAGGCCGCTGCACGAGATCACTTTGAAAGACATCCTGGTCGTGCTGGAAGGATCGATGTGTCTCGTCGAATGTACCGAAAAGCCCACGCTCTGTCAGCGTTCCGATAACTGTTTCGTCCGGGACGTCTGGTCCGAAGTTACCGGGAAAATGCTGGAATCGCTCGAATCCTTTACTCTGGAATCCATGGTGGAGAGGGGCAATCTCAAGGACACAGTGCCCGATTACAACATTTGAGCGGCCTCCGGTTCGGAACTCTTCTCGATGTGACATTCAACTCCTGAGAGGATTTCGGTATGAGCAGCAAAGAGGTACTAAATGACGCCATAATAAAGGACATTGCCGAAAAGGTTCACGGTATCCAGCTTGGGACGATAACCATTTCGGTATACGACTCCAGAATTGTTCAGGTGGATATAACCACGACGAGAAAAGAAAGATTCGATGAGGTTTGGCTTCTGGAAGAAGGCGCGGGGATCTAGCAGCATCGTCTCATACATTTGACGGGCTTATTTGAAGCATTTCCAATCAAAGGAGAAAATAATGGCGCAAGCTGAAAACGGCGGGTGGGGACTGGAGACGATAGCACTGCACGGGGGACAGGTCCCGGACCCGACAACCGGAGCACGGGCGGTCCCGATCTACCAGACTACTTCCTATGTATTCAAAGACTCCGATCACGCCGCAGATCTTTTCGGCCTGAGACAATTCGGCAATATATATACCCGAATCATGAACCCGACCAACGACGTCCTGGAACAGCGCATCGCACAGATCGAGGGTGGAAGCGGAGCGCTGGCGGTAGCGAGCGGGCAGGCCGCGGCAACCCTGGCCCTTCTCAATATTACGCGGCCCGGAGAGGAAATCGTCTCCGCCGACAATCTCTACGGCGGGACTTATGAGCTTTTTCACTACACTTTCCCCAAGCTTGGGAGGAAGGTTAAATTTGTCAATTCCACGAATCCCGACAGCTTCAAAAGGGCCCTGACTGACAAGACGCGAGCAATCTATGCGGAAAGCATCGGCAATCCGAAGCTGGACGTGCCCGACTTCGAGCCGATCGCAAAGATAGCCAACGATGCAGGAGTGCCTTTCGTTGTCGACAATACAGTGGGGATAGGCCTCTTCCGTCCGTTCGATTTTGGCGCGGATATAAGCGTTATTTCCGCGACAAAATATGTCGGCGGCCATGGGACCTCCATTGGCGGACTGATTGTAGACGGCGGTAAATTCAACTGGGGAAACGGCAAGTTTCCCGAATTCACCGAGCCGGACCCGAGCTATCACGGGCTAAAATTCTGGGATGTTTTCGGCAACTTTCCCGGCCTGGGAAATGTCGCTTTCATACTCAAGGCGCGGGTGCTGTGGCTTCGCGACATAGGACCGGCATTGAGTCCCTTCAACGCTTTTCTTTTCATCCAGGGGCTCGAGACGCTGCCCCTCAGGCAGGAGAAGCACTCCAGCAATGCCCTTGAAGTGGCAAAGTTTCTCAAGGCTCACCCCCTGGTGAACTGGGTCGTCTACCCCGGCCTGGAAGATAATCCGAATCATCCGATCGCGAAAAAATATCTCAAAGGCCGTTATGGATCGATCATCGGTTTCGGAGTGAAAGGCGGCCTCGAGGCCGGGAAAAAGTTCATTAATTCCGTGAAACTGTTTTCGCACCTTGCTAACATAGGAGATGCAAAAAGTCTTATCATCCATCCTGCTTCGACCACGCACCAGCAGCTCACGAGGGAAGAGCAGGAGGCTACCGGAGTCACCGAAGATTATATCCGGCTCTCGATAGGTCTGGAGGATGTTCGGGACATCATAGGCGACATAAGCCAGGCGCTTGAAAAGGCGGCCGGGTGAAATTAAAACGGCAAGAAACAAAAGAGATGCTTCACCAGGCTGTTCAAAAAAGAATAAAGATCTTCGGAGAGACTGAAGTGGTTCAAAAAGGAAGCATAGGCATCGTTGAGACCAAGAGCGTATCGATTTCTCCGCCGGGAGGGTTTCTGCTGGAAGGCGGCCGAAAACTCGACGCGGTCACGATAGCCTATGAGACATACGGCGAACTGAACCGAGATCGCACCAACGCGATCCTTATCGTCCACGCCCTTTCGGGAGATGCCAACGCGGCCGGCTTTCACCGCGGGGCCGGGAAGCCGGGATGGTGGGACGGCATGATCGGCCCCGGAAAAGGTTTCGACACCAATAAATATTTCGTCATATGCTCGAATATTCTGGGGGGCTGCAAAGGCACTACGGGGCCCCCCAGCATCGATCCCACCACGGGAAAGCCTTACGGACTAAGTTTTCCGCTCATAACCGTCCACGATATGGTTAACTGCCAGAAACTGCTCATAGAGCACCTCGGGATAGAAAGGCTTTTGTGCGTCGCCGGCGGGTCGATGGGCGGAATGCAGGTGCTCTCGTGGCTTACCCGGTACCCGGACCGGGTGCGCAGTGCAATTCCCATTTCCACCGCGATCAGGCACTCGCCCCAACAGATCGCCTTCAACGAGGTCGGCAGGCAGGCCATCATGTCCGACGTTTGCTGGAAGTCGGGCAATTATTACGGCGGACCGCCTCCGGACAGGGGATTGTCGGTCGCCAGGATGGTCGGCCACATCACCTACATGAGCGATACCTCGATGCGCGATAAGTTCGGGAGGCAGCGCAAGGACTGCAGCAATCCCTTCAAGTTCGACCCCGACTTCGAAGTAGAAGGATACCTCCATTACCACGGCGAGAACTTCGTCAAGAGGTTCGACGCAAACTCTTACCTCTATATCACCAAGGCAATGGACAATTTCGATGCGGCCGACGGGGGCGCCCTGCACGAGTTATTGAGGGGCATCGACGCGAAGGTTTTTGTGATTGCCTTCAAATCGGACTGGCTCTACCCCCCGTACCAGACAAAGGAAATTGTCAAGGCCTGCAAGCTCGCCGGTATCGAGACCACTTACTGCGAAATCGATTCCACCTACGGGCACGATGCTTTCCTTCTCGAGATAGAGGAAGAGACCCACCTGATCTCCAATTTCCTGAAAAAGGTCTACAACGGCTACGAGGTCATGAGCGAATATGCCATCTGAGTCCAACCGGCTGGACCACCGGATTATAGCTGAACTGATCGAGCCGGGTTCCTCGGTCCTCGACCTCGGGTGCGGCACCGGGGAACTGCTCGCCATTCTGATAAAAGATAGAGGAGCACGCGGCCAGGGAATAGAGATCGATGAACAGGCCATATACACATGCGTGGCCCGGGGTTTGAACGTATTGCACGGCGATATCGACTCGGGGCTCTCCGAATACCCGGACCGCTCGTTCGATTATGTTATCCTCAACCAGAGCCTGCAGCAGGTTCGCCTTGTCGAAACAGTGATGGCTGATTGCTTGAGGGTGGGCAAGAAGGTAATAGTCGGGTTTCCCAATTTTGCAAATCTGACTGCAAGGCTGCAATTGTTCTTCAAGGGCAGGACGCCTGTCACACCCTCTTTGCCCTACCAGTGGTATGAAACGCCAAACCTCCACTTTTTGAGCATCTCCGACTTTTTCGACTTCTGCCGGGATAAGAGAATCACTATCGAGCGTTGCGAATATATCGGAGACAGGGGCCGGGTGTCCGTTCTGCCGAACCTGTTCGCCCAAACCGGTATTTTTGTCATTTCCAGTTGAGGGACCCGGATTCACAGCACGCAGGCGCCCCGGTCGTCGAACCTCGATTTCCGTTTCCTGGGCTTCGGTTCGTGGTCACAAACGACGAATTGCACGGCTTGCCTATCGCAATCGGCATGGCCGATTACTAAAGTGACGGGAGCGGCGCAGTCACAAAAGAACTTGACAGGTTCAGTGCGCCGGTTCTTAATCCCTAAGTTGATTGAATTAGTGACCAATAGGACGGCTTAAAGGAGAATTCGCCGGGATTTATCGCGCAACCTTGCAAACGAAAGCAAAAAGGAGACTCGACATGGGAAGGATATTCGAGGATAACAGCCTGACTATCGGCCGGTCGCCGCTGGTCCGCATCAATCGAATCACGGCAGGGCTGCCCGGAATCGTACTGGCAAAGGTCGAAGGGCGCAACCCTTCCTATTCGGTGAAGTGCCGGATCGGGGCGGCCATGATCTGGGCCGCCGAAGCGCAGGGAAAGCTGAAACCGGGCCAAAGAGATGTGACCGTGATCGAACCGACCAGCGGCAATACGGGAATCGCCCTGGCGTTTGTATGCGCGGCCAGGCAATATCCTCTGATTCTGACTATGCCTGAAACGATGTCCATCGAGCGCCGGCGCATGTTGAAAGCGTTTGGAGCGGAGCTGATTTTGACGGAAGGTCCCAAGGGCATGCCCGGCGCCATAGCCAAAGCCGAAGAGATAATGGCAAACGATCCCCGGAAATACTTTATCCCCCAGCAGTTCAAAAATCCGGCGAACCCCGATATCCATTTCAAAACGACGGGCCCCGAGATTTGGGACGATACCGACGGGGGCGTCGATGTCCTGGTGGCGGGAATAGGGACCGGGGGCACGATTACCGGGATCAATCGTTACATCAAGGGAGCAAAGGGAAAAGCTATCTGGTCGGTTGCGGTCGAGCCTGTCCATTCACCGGTGCTGACCCAGATCCGCAATGGGGAAACGCCGAAGCCGGGGCCGCACAAAATCCAGGGCATCGGGGCCGGATTCAAACCCGACGTGCTGGACCTGAATTTGGTGGACGAAATAGCCACGGTATCAAACGATGAGTCCGTGGAAATGGCGAGGCGTTTGCACAAGGAGGAGGGGATAACATGCGGGATTTCCAGCGGCGCGGCCATGGCCGGCGCGGTTCGAATCGCTTCCCGGCCGGAAAATAAGGATAAAAAAATAGTCGTTATCCTTCCCGATGCGGGCGAGCGTTATCTGTCGAGTGTTTTGTTCGACGGCATATGATCGGTGGGAAGGGTTTTCGTCATACCGGCCACATTCACGTTGTTTACGACAACCAGGCATGAGTGCAACCCGATCTGACCGGATGAGGCCTTTTGTAAATCAGAAAGGAAAGGGAGGCAAACCCCTCCGGGTGGCTGTGATGCGATCATTGTCCTGATTGGTCGCGGACAAAAGGCTGTCGTCGTTGGAGAGGGTGACCGTATCGAAGGAACCGTCCAGGTTCCACCGGATAGTAAACATCCTCGCCGCAGGGTTCGTGCATTGCCACATGCCCTCATTGCCCGGTTGATGGACTGTCCCATCGGGCCTAATCGTCATGATGACCCCGGTGGGCCACATCCATGTCCCAACGATCGCGCGGCAATGAGGGGCAACGCTTACCGAACGAGCATCGGCGCCATTGACGAAGGACAAAACGGACGCCGCCAGAATTGCTGCGATCAGTATCCGTTTGACACTCCTCTCGAACGGCCGTGCCGGTTGGGGCGGCCCTGTCCCTCGCACCCTGGTCTTTTTCCTGTCAAGCGGATCCATAACCATCTTGTCTTCACCCCTTCCGAGGACGAAAATGAAGTTACTCCTCATAAGTAAGATAACCGCGTTTTGGATGGGATCAAGTGCGACCGGAGGCCCGGCCGCACCACTGCGGGGGGGGATCGTGGCTCCCGACGTCTTTTGATTTATTGAATCATTCCAAAGGCAACCGGCATTAGCCGTTCTTCACGGCCTGTCACCTATTTGGAAATTATCGATGATCTCCGGGGGCAGCTTCCCTTCCACGCTCACCGTCGATACGCCGCCCCCGATGACTTCCCTGCGCAGCTCATAGCCATCGGCACTATCCTTTGAATAACGGGCGATCATCCCTCCGACCAGGAAGTCCTCGGCCTCGTTTGTAATGCCTGTCGCCAGGGCCGCCGGGCCATTGAAGTTTGCAGGAGTAAAGAGCGTAAATCCCGGTTTTGTCAGAAAGCTGATCCGGTTGTTTTCCGCTTCATTTCGGCCCAGGATGACTTTGAGGGCCGGTTGAATCCTGAAATGCCTCCCCACCCTGAGAAGGTGGATATCGGTCATTTCGAAATCGGGCATGCAGGCGAAAAGGTCCCGCAGCCTGGATGCGATGACGGGGTCGGTCAGCAGACATCCGCCGGCAGGGCAGGGATAATCCTTTATCCCGAGCTTTTCCGCCAGGTCGATTTGCGTTTTCCTGGATCTGCCCGTGATGGAAAGAAGTTTTTCCCTGTCAACCAGGCCTTCCTGCTCGGGCAGGCTCGGCGGGAAAAGGTGGGCTGAAAGGGGCCTGAGGATGAGCCCCTTGAGACCGCTTTCCCGTTCGATGAGTTCTATGGCGTTCCTGTGCTGGGACATGGGCCTCTGGCCGAGCACCTCTCCAGTGACCACGAAGGAAGCGCCGAGCGAAGCCATCTTTTCCCTGACTTTCCTAAGCATATAAATCCGGCAGTCGATGCATGGGTTCATACCCCTGCCGTGACCGTGGGGCGGGTCCTTTACAATCGAGAGATAATCCATGCCCTTGGCCATTACGAGGATCTCCACCCCCAGTTCCTCGGCGATTTTATGCGCCTGGTTCCCGCACCCGGCCTTTTTGGGCGTGCAGTTGCAGAAAGGACTGGTGAAATGGATAGCTGTTACCTCTATTCCCTGATCGATCATGAGCTTTACGGCCAGGGAGCTGTCAAGGCCTCCGGAAAGGAGCGCGATTGCCTTCATATGTGTGAGTTCCTTATTACATGGCCCGGGCCGACGCCGATTGTTCGATTGAGAGACATTATCCTGGACGCGACACACGCAAAACACCTGTCGGCATTTTCATCCAGGCATATCTTGTTGGGATAAAGTTCGTAGAGCGCCCGCACATCGGTTGGCGTGATGTTGGGCATCATCACGTTGGCCCCGGCCTGTAGGGCTTTTTCCCTGCCGAGAGGATCCAGACTGCCCATCGCGGTTGTCGCGGGGATATGGGCATAGGGGAATACCAGCCTCAAAACGGCAATCAGCCTCAAAGTCTGCCCGAGCGTTCCGCCCTTTTCGTTTTTCAAAGGGGTCCCCGGATGGGGTATAAAGGGTCCCACGCCGATCATCTCGGCCCCCAGGCCGCGCAGCCAGATCACATCCCGGGCCAGGCCGGCGGCATCCTGTCCGGGCAGCCCCGCCATGACGCCGCTTCCCAGTTGGTAGCCGAGTTCTTTTAGCACAAACAGGCACCGCATTCTTTCATTCAGATCGTCATCCGGATGGAGCTTTCTAAAGATCTTCTCGTCGGTGGTTTCGATCCTTAGCAGGTAGCGGTCGGCGCCGGCTTCCCTCCATGCCGAATAGGCGCTGTCGTCGCGCTCTCCGAGGCTCAAAGTTATGGCGAGTTCCGTTTTGGACTTTATCTCGCGGATGATACCGGCGACGAGTTCGCGGCTAAAATACAAGTCCTCGCCCGATTGAAGCACGACGGTCTTATAGCCGATCCGCTCGGCTTTTATCGCGGTTTTCAGGAGTTCTTCGCGTGCCAGCCGATACCTGGCCAGCTTGCGGTTAGCCTTGCGAAGGCCGCAATATCGGCAGTTTTTTCTGCAATAGTTCGAAAACTCTATGAGCCCCCTCAGGTGAACGGCCTCTCCCATCGTTTGCGCCCGCAGCCTGTCGGCCGTATGCAAAAGAAGCCGCTCTTCCTCCCCTTCCGAATCGAGGAGAGGGACAAGCCGGTCAACGGCGGGTTCCTCATGGGCCAGTGCCGCCTTCAAGGCTTCCGAGAAGTCCATTACTTTATGCATCCTAAAGAAAAGGCAGCAGGCGGAGAGCGAATAATTTTTCGCTCCTGCTTCCTGCTCCATCTATATTCCCAGGTACCGGGCGTAAAATGTTCTGGCCCTGGCCTGATCGGTCGTACCGGTCACAATTGCCCTTCCATCCGGAAATATAATCATTTCGCCGTCTTCAGCCCTGAAGCGGATCAGCAGCCCGCCGGTACTTACCTGGCCCACCTGCTCCAGCCTTTTTCGAAGAGAGGCGAAATCGATCTCGACGGGGCGCGGAGGACTCACCTGGACCGAATTGCGGCCGCAAAGAGAAGTTGTCCAGGAAACCTGGCGGGCCTCGAGGAATTCAAAATTCCTCAAGACGCAGCATGGACATTTTTCATCCCTCTGAAACTTCGTAAAATCAAATGAATTGTTCCAGACGTCGGCATAGAGGAGGCCTGTGCCGGTCGGAGGCGCCCCGAGCAATATCCTGATAGCGGCGCTCACCTGCATGGAGGCCACGACTCCGACGGCTGAATTGAGCACGCCGGCCGTATCGCATGTCGGAAAGTCGCCCGGATCGGGTGCGGCCGGAATGACGCACCTGAGACATGGGCCGTCTCCGGGGACTATAGGCATCACCATGCCCACAGTGCCGAGCACACCTCCATATACCCAGGGTTTTCCGAGCTTGACACAAACGTCGTTTAGCAGATAACGGGTTTCAAAATTATCGGTTCCGTCGAGAACGAGATCGGCGTCGGCAAGAAGCGATTCCGCGTTTTGAGTTGTCACGTCGACGGCCAGCGACTCGATGCATATCGATGAATTGATTGCGCGCAGACGCGTGGCGGCCGCCTCGGCCTTGGGTATGTTCTGCGCTGCGTCGCTTTCCTCGAAAAGCACCTGCCTCTGGAGGTTGCTCCATTCCACGAGGTCGCGGTCCGCGATGCGAATTCCGCCCACACCCGCCCTGGCCAACAAGTTCGCCTGGAATCCTCCGAGCGCCCCGCAGCCAACGATAAAAACGGTGCTCTGCGCCAGTTTGAGTTGTCCGCTGACGCCGATTTCGGGCAAGATTTGCTGGCGCTGATAGCGGTTGTTATCGGTTGAATTCATTTCCACCCCTGTTCACCCCCTCATTGCTCGCTACGGTCGATCCACCCTCCCCCAAGCACACGCTCACCGCTGAAAAAGACAACGGCCTGCCCGGGTGTGACGGCCCTCAGTGGACGATCGAACCGAACGCGCGCCGTCCCTGGCCCATCCGGTTCAACCGTGGCGAATATGGGCGCCTGATTATAGCGAACCTGCACGGAACAGCGAAGCCGCTTGAATCTTGGAGTAAAAGCGCTCCAGCGGACATCCGTGGCTATCAGCCCCCATGCAATCAAGTCTTCCTCCCTGGTCGTAAGAAAAACCGAAGCGTTCCCCGGGTCGATCGATTTCACCCAGGCAGGTGAACCCAGAGCGACCCCAAGCCCGCGCCGCTGCCCGACTGTAAATCGGTGAATTCCCGCGTGCATGCCCAGGGACCTGCCCTGTTCATCGAGAAACGGTCCCGGTTTTGGCGCTTCATTAAACCGTAACCGCAGCCCTTCGGGGTAGGCCGTTCCTTTTGCGGCGAAACAAGCGTCCTGGCTTTCCCGCCTGCCTGCATTGGGCAAGCCCAGGCGGCGGGCCATTGAACGGACAGCATCCTTTGTGAGCCCTCCGACCGGAAACATTGCCGCTGAAAGCCTATCCGATGAAATCGAAAAGAGAAAGTACGACTGGTCTTTTCGAACATCGGCGCCCCGCATGAGAAAGGCATCCCCATTTCTTCTCCTGCCGACCCTGGCGTAATGACCCGTCGCCAGCCTGTCGGCTCCCAGGGACCCGGCATAATCGAGCAGTATGCCGAATTTGATCCGCTCGTTACAGAAAACGCAAGGATTGGGTGTCCGGCCGCGTGAATATTCTTCCCAGCTTCGAAGCAGGACGGTCTTTTCGAAGAGTTTACGGCAATCCAGGACGTAGTGATGTATTCCAAGATGACCCGCCGCGGCCCTGGCCTGGGCAATGGCATCAGTCCCGCAACACGAGCGTCCTTCCGCGGATTCGTGGCATTCCTGCAACTGGAGGGTTACGCCTACTACTTCGAATCCCCGATCCAGGAGCAGAGCGGCCACGACGCTTGAGTCCACCCCGCCGCTCATCGCCGCAACGACGCGTTTCCTCGATGACGTCAATGGCGCAGTCCTTCCACCAGCCCGGGCAGGGCCTCGATAACGCTTTCAATTTCCTCCGCCGTGTTGTCGGCGCTGAGCGAGAAGCGAATGCAGCTCAAAGCCTGCCCGGTCGAACACCCCATAGCCGAAAGCACGTAAGAAGGTTCATGCGTATCGGATTGACAGGCAGATCCCGTGGAAGCGGCAATCCCCACCAGGTCGAGATTCATGGCGAGCAATTGCCCATCAACCCCGTCGAAGCTCATGTTGGACGTGTTCGGCAGGCGGTGTTTCGCACACCCGTTCACCTTAACCCCGGCAACCCGATCCAGAATCCCTTCTTCCAACCGGTCGCGCAGAGACCCGACGGCGCGATTTGTTTCCTCAAGCCGCATCCCGGCAAGCCGGCACGCCTGGCCAAAGCCGACAATGGCGGCGACATTTTCGGTCCCGGCCCGCCTCCGACGTTCGTGATGGCCGCCGTGGATCAGTACCGGCCCGGCAACGCCGGAGCGGACGTAAAGCGCGCCGCAACCTTTGGGTCCGTGAAATTTATGCCCCGAGATGCTCAGCAAATCGACCCCCAACCAGCCCACGTCCATGGGAATTCTTCCCGCGGCCTGAACGGCATCGGTGTGGAACAGTATCCCTCTCGATCTCGCTATCTCCGCGGCTTCCCGGACAGGTTGCACCGTGCCGACTTCGTTATTGGCGAGCATGATGGAGACAAGAACGACGTCATCATCGATGGATTCGGCAAAAGCCTCCAGATCAATGCGGCCGCGACTGTCCACGGGAAGGTAGGTCACGGCGAACCCCTTATTTTCGAGGCAGCGGCAGGAATTCAACACGGCCTGATGCTCAATGGCCGTGGTAATGATCCGGCTGCCGGGCTTGCCAACGATATCCGCGATTCCAAGCAATGCCTGGTTGTCAGCTTCGGTGCCACCGCTCGTAAAGACAATTTCATCGGGGGATGCGCCAATGAAATCAGCCACGCGCTGCCGAGCCCGATCTATCCCGCGTCTTGCCTCCTGGCCGAACCAGTGAATGCTCGAAGGATTTCCGTAAAACTCGACCAGATACGGAAGCATCTCATCGAGCACTTCAGGATGGAGCCGCGTGGTCGCGTTGTTATCCAGGTAGATGCGTTTCATGCCGCTCTCATTATTTACTGTTTCTCTTCACTGTTCACTGCTCACCGCTCACCGCTCACCGTATTAATGGCTTCGTGCATGGCGCCGGTCCGGTATCCCTGCAGATCGAGCGTGACGAATGTATACCCTGCTTCTTTGCATGCCGCGACAACCGCGTCACGAATGCCTGGTTCGATCACCCTTTTTATGTCCTCGGCCGGCAGCTCGACCCTGGCGAGCGTTCCGTGGTCCCTTACGCGCAACTGGCTAAATCCCAGGTTGCGCAATAGTGCTTCGCTCCTGTCGATTTTCCGGAGACGCTCGGGTGTTATCTGTTCCCCAAATGGAATTCTCGAGGCGAGGCAAGGCGAGGAAGGTTTGTCCCAGTTGGGCAGATCGTAATATCTTGCAAGGCGGCGAACCATTGCCTTATCGACATCCACCTCCAGGAAGGGAGATCGTATGCCCAGTTCACGCACAGCCGCCATGCCGGGCCTTATATCCTTCAGGTCGTCGGTATTGCTGCCCTCGATGACAAAAGGCAGGCCCTCTTCGTATGCCCTTTTGAGCAGCCGCGTCAGGAGGCTCTTTTTGCAAAAATAGCAGCGGTCGGGAGGGTTGCCTTTATAATGTCGGTCGTCGAGTTCCCCGCTCTCCAGTGTGATCCACCGCACGCCGATCTTCGCCGATACGGCCCTTGCGGATTCCAGGTCGTGCGCAGGAAAACTTGCGGATGTGCCAGTGGCGGCCACAACCCGTCCGTCAAGGGCCCTGTGGGCGGCGGCCAAAAGGACCGAGCTGTCCACACCCCCTGAAAAAGCGACCAACACGCCTCCCATTTCCTTCAAAAGCGATTCCAGTTGACGCGCTTTGGATTCCATCACCAAAACTCCTCTGGTTGGGCAATATATAAACTCCGCGCGCGGCGAATCGGAACTCTTATTTCACGCGAAGTCGCGAAGAAAAGATGAGAACGTTAAATCTCGTCTTAATTTTCCTTCGGAAATGAATCGCGCAAGCCGCCTTTGTCCAGGATCTCGGGTTTTTGGGCGTCTTCGCGTCTTCGCGTTAGAAAATCAGAAACGCGAATAGACTTCGTACGCTCATTTTAACCCTGGTATGGTATCGATGGAATGCAGCAGAGTCAAGAATGCATCCGGCTAACCACGCAACATGGTTGACAGAGGAGCCGGACGCGATGCCTTCCGCGCTACGCGGGGCATATCGTTGCCGGGGTGTTCGCGCGATATGCCGTTTTTATGTTCAGTGTTGTTATAAGTAAAAGATATGTTTAGAACGCAACTTCGCAAAAATCGCGGCATGGGTGATCGCGGGACAGAGGGGCGGCAGTGCGAGCGCCACCCGGCGTATCTCTTACGATTCCAGATCCGATACCACTTCCATTCCGTGTGCCTCGAGATCCGTGACTATCGGCTTCAGTTCGGTTTTTTTCAACCGAATGGAATACGAGTACTCCGGCCCTTCCTCGATAGGCAGGTGGCAGATGCTGATAATTTCGCCTCCATGCAGCCGCACGATTCGGGTTATCTCCGGCAGCGGGTTCGGGGAGCCGGTAACCTTTACATCGAGCCGCGTGGATTCAGAGAAAAGCCCCAGGAAAGTGATGAACGCAGATAGAACATCGACAACGGTTATTATGCCCACCAGGGTCCCATTCTTTACGATGGGCAGGCCGCCAACGCGTTTTTCCAGCAAAATGCGCGCGGCATCCTCCAGCGGCATCTCGGGATTGACCGCGAACGGCTTTCGAATCATCACATCTTCCAGGGTCAGCTCCTCCAGCATCGAAGCGATGAGCACCCCCCTCAAGTCCGCGTCCGTAATCCACCCGAGTAATTTCATATGCTCATCCACCACCGGCAGATGTCGAATGGATTTCTGTTTCATCAAGGCCATTGCCTCTTGGATTGAGGCTTCCTTCCTGATCGTTATCAGATCGCTTGACATCCAATGGCGAACTATCACGCGGACTCTCCTCGACCGTAAAGAGCCGTAACTCTGTCAGATTAATGAGTAATTACAAGCAGTTTTGAGAAACAATAGGAAGGCTAAGCCAAATCCCCCTAAAATGCAAGATTTTTTCTAGACAGAGGGCGCGGGGCGACGATGCAGCCCGGCGTAAAGCGCGCGGAACTTCTCCCGCACGCCCCGTATCATATTCAGATGTGTCACGGCGTTGTCTTATGAAGAAGGAGATACCTTGAGCGAAGCGGTTGCGGAACTCTTCGCGCGCAGGGCGGTCACAGTCTTATATTCACCTGGTTGATATTATTGATTCCGATGTGTTTGGCTATGCTGACGGTCCTGTCCCCGAGCATGTTGCAATAGCTTCCGAGTTCGTTATCGTACCAGCCATAAATTACAGCCTGGGTTACCGGCACTTCGATAAACTTGGATGGCATGCGGAGATCGCCGTTTTTCACTTTCTCCACAATTCCAGGGTCCAGGGGGGGCTGATCGTTCGAACCGGCCGATTTCATATATTCGAATGCAGTGGCCAGGCGTTCCAGGTCTATGTGAACGGCCGACGTGCGCGTGTGATTTTCAAACCCCTCGATCACCGCGGCGGCCCGGGGCAGTCCAACGATATCCGAGGACACATTTTGCTCTTCGGAAAAAACCAGGTAGCCCTCGGGGAAATGGGAAACCGCGTTTCTGTAAACATCGTTTATCAGCTCACGGTTGATCGGGCTGGTCATGCTTTCGTCCTGAATCATCAGCGCCAGGATTATGAGCGAGCCGGTCGTGACTGGAACACGCACGGACTCGGCGATGAAACCTATTTTCTTCATCTCCGGTATTACCAGGCCGAGCGCCTTGGCCGCCCCTGTGCTCGTCAGGATGATGTTATTGAAGACCGAACGCGTCTTGCGCAGGTCGGTCGCTCCGGCCGCCGGCGAGCGGTCCAGAACGGATTGTGTGCTGGTGGCCGCATGAACCGTTGTCATGACCGCCGAAAGGATGCGTTCGGCGCCGAAATAATCGAGCAGCGGCTTAACCATATAAGCAAGACAGTTCGTGGTGCAGGAGGCATTCGATACGATCAGGTGCCTCTTAGGGTCGTAATCGGAATCATTTATGCCCATAACTGTCGTTACGGCATCCGCGGGCATTTCCCGGACTTTATCCTTTATCTTGAAGGGGGCCGATACGACGACTTTTTTGGCGCCCGCAGCAAAGTGACCGCGCACGGAGCCTTTCGGCTCGTCGGCAGAGGTGGTCGGATCGATAAAAGCACCGGTTGCGTCCACGACCAGATCGACCCCGTGTTTTCGCCAGTCGATATGGGCCGGATTTCTTGACCTACGCAGAAAAGTCGTCTTTATCCCGTTTACCGTAAAGCTGCCCGACTTTTCGTCGATCTGTTCAATGACTCTGCCGGCCCTCGATCCGTAGAGGAAATTGCTCAAAGCCCCATAGGTGGAGTCCTTCTCCAGGAAGTGTGCTATGTCCTCAAGTCTTGTGCCCACTTCCCGGCCGATATTGATTACGATTTCCGAAAAATATTTCCGTTCCACATGGTGCCAGATCGAGAGTTTTGCTATCCTCCCAAGCCCATTGACACCCAGTTTCATCGGAACCATAGTCTCTCGATCCATCATGGCCTCCGCGCCTAAGGGAAAAATAAAGAAAACAGAATCGGTTTAAACCATTCCGAAATGTTATCAGAAAACGGGATCAAGCCCGGGGAAAGACCGCGATATCGAAATAGTGAAATCAGAACAGGAATCGGAATTCTTAAATTATCGGTTAAGAACGGGCGGATGTCAAAAAATTATTCCGGGCAATCCCCGGGAAAAAACCAGTTGCTCACCAGCCCGTTCCCACTCGCCGCCATCGATATGATGAGTCTTTCGTTCACTCATGTATGCATGCCCCGTTCACGCCGGAATTATAACAGGGCGCGTCTACTGAATAGCGGGTTTTTTGTCGAGATGAAGGCCATGAATCCTTTTCTTGATGTCCCGGAGTCGTTTCGAATCCTCTTCTGACGCCCAATGAGGTTCACTGATCGCAAACGCCGCAATGGTTGCCTCGCCAAGCAGGCATTCAGTTGCATCACACCATTCATCACTGCAAACCTGCCTGAGGTCGGAAACGTCGTTAACTATTTCTTCCAGCCTCTCCAGCGAGTCCTCAAAAGAATCGGAAAAATCGTTCCACGACAGGTCTCCGAATTCCCGCTGCTGAGCCGAATCAATCGCATCTTGATAGTTCATGTTATCTTCTCCTGTTACGACAGACTGTATATACAGCACCGAAAGAAGCACTTAGTCCGCGCGGAGCGCTCGGTGTGTAATTTGCCGAGCGCGAAAGGCCTGAAGCCTTGAACAATTTTCTTCGGCCGGTCCCCTATCATGCTTCCGGGGAACCTTCCCCGCAGTCGCAAGCTTCTTTTAAGATAAGGCTGGATGGAAAACCTGTTAACGATCCGCCGGGTGAATCTTTTCGTTTTTACAGCTATCTTTTGTGGGAGAGATTTCTTTCGAAGCAGGTGAAATCGCCGCTATGCTGCGGCTATATGATACTCACCGGCTAAAGGCGTCCTTGCTCACGCCGGTAATTGAAAGGATGATACACATGGAGGAACAAGCTGCGAGTTCCAGGGCAAGGTTTTCGCGAACGGCGGTGTGACTTGTATTGGCGACCAGTGTATACAATGCTCCGATGTGGATTGGGGACCTAATGAGTTTGAGCTCGCATTGAGAGAGAAACTGCTTGAGGATCTCAAATCCTGATTACCTTCGGGTATCGGGCCGGACCGGAGAAGCACGGGATTGAGCAGCCTGATTTTCAGTAAACGGTATTTGATCATTGTCGGCTTTCTTCCAGGCCTGATACTATCTTCTTTACCAACTCAATATTCCCGGCGCCCGGGTGATGTTATCGAAATCCCCTTCCACCCCGCAGGCCGGCCGGGGAAAAAGCGTCCGGCCGGATCATCCAATCCTTACAGCCCAAATGATCAAAAAATATGTCTTGCAAATGGCCCGGTTGGTATGGGTTCATCTTATAAGTATTCAGCATGGCGAAACACGAAGTCTTCTCAGTTACTTTTGTGGTACCGAAAAGTCTCAATGAAACTCTGTCTTGGCGGCAATCCCCAATTTAGCAAAAAAAACATACCACAAAGACTTGAGCTTGTGGAAAAGCAGCTTACAATCGGCAAATAAGAGAACACCCAAGAGTGGCGTGACAGAGACCTGAATCCTTTGGGGGCCGGCCATGTCTCCCTATGGGTTGGGTTTTCTTACTGCTTAATCATTATTTTGTTTAAACTGAGAATGTAATATACCCGATTTATAAATAACCAATTACGAACTCACCTTCCATAAGATAGGTGCTTATCGTAGGGTTGTCGTATCAAAATGGCTGAAGTATCGGTTTTAAAGAAAGATGGTCAAGTAAAAGGCTTTTTGTTGCGCTTTGTGGAATGAGTATCATCCTTGGAGCAGGGACATGAATGGTTTGATGCGGCTGCGCATGACATTTTCGGAGTCCCATGCCGGGGCTTATTACATGGAGCACCCAGCAATTACGCGCAAGGCGTTCAGGAGTTTCCGGCAAACTGAGCTTCCCGGATATTCACTCAATCGTTTCGGAGTTGTTTGATGCGACCAAGGCTGAAAGGCATGACGGCCCCGGGTAGATCTTTCATCTCTATTGGGGTCATGATGGTCGCTATTCTTACAGTTTATTTGCCTTTGACTCTTTTTTGCGATGCACGGCAGTGCAGTATGACACGGATCAGTTCCATGGATCGTATTGCTGAGTCGCCACCGGGCGCCGAAATCCGCAAAGACCCTGCGAATGGGACCGTTATTTTCCTGAGCGGAAACGATTTGTCCAGTGTTTTAGAGCAGGATCCCCATTTCCGGCAACTTCAATCGTCAAATCTGATGGAACAGGTTGCCCTGGAATTTCTTTCGGCCTATTCGGCTCTATTCAAAATTGATGAACCGAAACGGGAGCTTACTGTCAAGTCGGCAGTCCGGGACGACTTGGGGGCCGGACACGTGCGGTTTCAGCAGGTCTTTGAGGGGTTACCTGTCTGGGCCTGTGAAATAATGGTTCATCTCGACAAGGCCGATCACGTAACGCTGATTCAGGCGCGGTATATTCCGACCCCCGTCCATGTATCCGTCAGGCCCGGTTTGAGCGAAACTGACGCGAGACGCGTTGTCGCAAAGGTCCTTAAGGCCAAAGGATTGGGGGAGGAGTGCAGCGAATGCGGCATGGAGCTTGTCATTTTCGTCAACTCGGAAAAGATGCCCGTTCTTGCGTACCGTGTTCGGACGCGCGTCAGCCTCGTACAGGGGTGGATTTTCACGATAGATGCTCGAACAGGGAAAGTGCTCGAGGAGCTTTCAGCCAACCAGGATGGCGGAGCACCGAGATAAGGGCAGCGGCATAAGTTCAGGGGGTACACAGAGCCGAATCAGTCCAGAGGAGGGAAAGTAGTGAAACGGTCACCACGCAAGGTTGCATCCAACGGGTTTATCAGTCTGATTATCGCATTGTTTCTCGTCATCCCCCTGATTCCCGTAGTCGGATATCCAGGGGAACCCAAAACGGGAACCGATGTCTTAAAAACCATGCCCCTTCCCCGAGAAAGCGTCTTTCAGGGGGAATCCGAGAGCAGCAGCCCATTCACCCTGAATGTGGAAGATGCAGCCTCGCAGTTGGAAAGCGCCCTCTGGTCGGCCCACCCGTATATGGCGGATGTCTCCACCGTCGATGTGGAGCCGCAGGTTCAACAGGACGTCGGCATCACGCCGCCGAGGCCGGGCGACAATGAGGAGGCCGAAATTCATGTTAGGCCGGATTCCGGAACGGTGCGCCATATAAGGGTAAGAAACTCAAAAGTGCTGAAGGGCGCCATTTCGGATCTTGCTCCAGGCAGTGAGCGGGACAGCAGGACCACACGCCAGTTCCTCAGGGAAAACCGCAGCCTGCTTCGCCTGGACGACCCGGACGCTGAACTGGCTCTGGTAAGGCATGAAAAGGACCAATTGAGCCGGGCCCACTTGCGGTATTCGCAGAAATTCCGCGGTATCTCGGTCTGGCCCGCCGAACTGATGGTCCATCTCGATCCCGAGGGCAACGTTGATTCCGTTGACGGCGCATATGTGCAGACCCCGCGCAGGATTCCGTCCGAGGCGGCCCTAACGGTCGAGGAAGCCGTCGAAATTGCGCGACGTGAAGTCCCCGAAGCAGCATCCGGAATAGTAAGTGAATCCGAACTGATCGTTTTCGCCAACGGCAAGAAACCGCCGCGACTTGCCTGGAAGCTTTTGCTGCATGTTTCTCTGGAAGCGAACTGGCTCGTGGTGGTAGATGCCTCCAACGGCAATCTTCTGGAATCTTACAACCGAGTTGCGGATGCGGGCGTCTCAGGTTCCGGAAAGGACCTCAAGGGAGTTACCCGCTCATTGAGAGTCTGGCAGGATGGTGTTTTCTATGAACTGAGAGATACCAGCAAATCGATGTTTTCCGCCAATGATTCAACGATGTCCAAGGGCAATATCCTGGTCTATGACATGAATCATTCGTGGACCGGCGGAGCGCTTATCAAGTCAAGCAGCCGTACCTCCGGCTGGCTTGCCGACGGGGTCAGCGCCGCATATGACCTCTCGAAAGTTTACGACTACTACTTGGTGCGTCACAATCGAAATTCCATCGATGGGCAAAAGCTCAGCATCAGGGCTTTCGTAAGGTATGGCGCAGACGTTGAGAACGCATTCTGGAACATCGATCAGCAGGTCATGTTTTTCGGAGATGCGCGGCCTTTTGCGGCCGCCCTGGACGTTGTGGGCCATGAATTGACGCACGGTGTGACCGCCAGTACCGCAAACCTGCAGTATAAAGATCAGTCCGGCGCGTTGAATGAAGCCATGTCCGATATTTTTGGGGAATCGGTCGAGGACTATGTAACCGGCGGCAAGGCGGATTGGATAGTTGGGGAAGATTTGGGAAAACCGTTGCGGAGCATGAAGAACCCTTCATCAATAGAGATCTATGCCGGCCGTTATTTTCCATCGAAAATGAGTCAGTTCATCGGTCCCGACGATCCATTCCTTAATAATTTTGGAAATCAGGACAACGGCGGCGTTCACCTCAACTCCACGATCGTAAGCCATGCGTACTGGCTGCTTGCGAAAGGCATGACCGGGGCCATAGGCGTGCGGAACGCGGAGAAAATCTTCTATCGCGCGCTGACTACACACCTTTTGATGAACTCTCAGTTTATCGACGCGCGCCTGGCCTGCGTCGCCTCTGCAAAGGAGCTCTTCCCGAGTGACTCGACCATGGCGATCAAAACGGAGGCCGCCTTTGACGCTGTCGGGATCTATAACGATAACGGCACTCCGAGTCCGCCGCCTCCCACAAAAGGCGCCGGGGCGGATTCGACCATATTCGTGTCATGGAATCCCAATTACCACTCCTATTATCTGGGACGCCGCGAAACAAGTCTTGGAGATTCATCGTTGGGGGTTTATCTGTCCTACTCCCCGCTCAGTCCGGAACGGCCGGCGGTAACCGGCGACGGCGCCGTTGCGTTTTTTGTAAAGTCAAATCATGATGCCTGTTTCAGGTATACCAACACCACCGCAGCCTATGGCAAAGACAATTGTCTGAATTTGCCGGGCAAGATAAATTCGGTTGCGATGTCACCCGATGGGAAGCTGTATAGTCTTGTCCTTCGCGATTCATCGGGTAATCCGACCAGAACCGTAACCGTAGTCGACCTGTCCAAACCCAGCCGAGACCCCGGGCGGACGAGAACATTGAGCCTCGTAGCTCCGGCTCTCGACGGCGCTGCGATGAATACGATCCAGTACGCGGATTCGATGAGTTTCACCTCGGACGGCAGATTCCTGATCTACGATGCATACAATCTGATCACCCTGAAAGACGGGTCCAAACGTGGCGCCTGGAGCATCAACGCTATAGATCTGACGAGCACAACCGATGTGAAAAACCCGGTTACGACCGCCCTCGTTCTCCCGTATATAGGCCTGGATATTAGAAATCCGGCATTGAGCCGGACCTCCGATGATTTCATGACCCTGGAGGCATATAACTCGACCAGCGGTAAATCGGAGATCTATACGATTAACCTGCTCAACGGGAAAAACTCCCTGATCGGGACCGCGGTGCTTGGGACCGATGTTTATGCCTATCCGGGTTATACGGGCAACGATGCGGCTGTCGTCTATTCGTCGAGGAATCCCAAAACCGGTTTTCGTTCCCTGTTGAAGCAGACAGTGACGGGGCGGTTCACCCCGAGCGGTTCTCCAACGCTCTTTCTTTACGATACATCGCACCGACTGGATTTCGACATAGGAGTCATTTACCGGCGGGTCGCGTACTCGAAACCAGTACCTAAAATCGCCGGGAGTCCAAATCCTCTTCCTTTTGGAAAAGTGAGGAAAGGAAGCAGCCTGACCAAAAAGGCAGCCCTTACCAATAAGGGAAGGGCGGACCTCAGAATAAAGGCAATTTCGCTGACGGGAATCAACAAGTCGGAATTCGGCCTGGTCGACCAAACGTGCTTAGGGCAAACGCTGCCCGCCTCTGGGTCATGCGACGTCCAAGTGACCTTCCGCCCCTCGACGATTGGAAACAAGAGAGGCAGTCTTATCATCAAATCCAGCGACCCTGCCACGCCCTCTCTCACTATATCGCTCACCGGAACGGGAACTTCCCATTAGGGAAGACGAGTGAGCGGTGAACAGCGAGCAGGAACAGCGTTTCTTCCTGCTCGCTGTTCAAGCGCGGAGCCGGGATAAAAACAATTCAACCACGATTTGCAAATCTGCTCGCGAGCCTTGGTAAACGGGCATCCTTATCGAAGCGTAAATGGCCGTTGATTTCGAGCTTTAGAGGACTGTTGCGAATTACCGCCGGTATGGTAGAATCCGATTGCGATATCCAAGGTAATATCGGGTACTATCCGGAAGAAATCCCCAACCAGCCCTCATGCAAAGGAGATCAATGATGAAGCGCGTTTTGTTGTTTTCCCTTTTCCTGATCATGACTGTAATGTTCAATGCGCCGTTGACATACGCAGACATGCAGGACGATGTCGATCAGGCGGCGACGATAATCCAGCGCTTCCGGGAAATTCCCGAGCAGTCCATTCCCCAGGAAGTGCTCCGCGACGCCAAGGGACTGGCTATCATTACGGTCATCAAGGCGGGCTTCATTTTCAGCGGCCGCGGCGGCGCCGGTGTGGTTGTCGCACGAACAGGCAGAGGCTGGAGCGGCCCCTCCGCGATCGGCACCGGTGGTGCGGGGTTCGGTCTTCAGGTTGGAGCACAGGTGACGGAGTTCGTGTTCGTTCTCAATACTAACGAGGCGGTGAGGGCATTTTCCCAGGGGGGAAACATACAACTGGGGGCCGGTTTGAGCGTGGCTGCCGGTCCCGAGGGGCGCACCGTCGAGGCGGGCGTGACACCCGTTGCTGCGGTCTACACCTACAGCCGCAGCCAGGGACTGTTCGGCGGCGTCTCTCTTGAGGGCACTATTATTGCGACAAGAGACGATGCGAATGCGATTTATTACGGCAGGTCGGTAACACCGGCTGAGATCCTGTCCGGCAGGGTCAGAGTGCCGGCAGGAGCCAAAAGGCTTCAGCAGGCGCTTGCACGGTACTAAACCCCCGGGCAAACCAACCCGTATATATCCTATCCAAGAAGGGCGGAGCCGGTTAGTCCGGCTCCGCCCCGGGTCTTTTGCCTGGTGTTAATCGGCAGGTTACGGGCCGAGAACACGCAGGGCAATGGAATATCAACTTCTGCCGTATGCCTGCGAACTGTATTCCGGTTTATATGAAGCGGAAATTATCTCGGATTGGAAGAATTTTCGAAGACCTTATCTGGCAATTTGCGTCTTGAAATCAGATGTTGAAGCAAAAAGATAACTTGGTTTGGTCAGACCCAATGCCAATTATTTCTTGATCGACCATAGCCCCTGACGAGGAATCTCATGAAAAGGACATCATTCATTACACTTGCCATTGTTGCAGTCCTCTGGCTTTTAATTGGGTCTGTGCAAGCATCACCTCTCGAACGCCCGATGATTTCCTTCACCTTCGATGACGGGAAAGAATCTCTCCTGACTCAGGCCTTCCCATCCTTGAATCGGTTCGGTTTCGTCGGCACTGCGTACATACCGACCGGATATGTCGGGTTACCAGACCAGATTTCATGGGATGATTTATATAGCCTAAGCAGCGTTCATGGTTGGGAAATTGGAAATCATACAGTAACACACCCCTATCTCACAATGCTTTCTGTTCCTGATGTCATGGCGCAGATCATTGGAGCGCGAACAGCCCTCGAGCAGCATGGCATGGTGAATGTAACGAGTTTTACCTGCCCTTTCGGGGATTACAATCAGAGAGTCATCAACATTCTGAAAAGCAGCAATTCCCTCTACAGCGCCAGGGCGGGATGGTGGAGCCACAATCCTTTAAACCTTCCGGAAGACTTCAACCAGTGGGCGCTGGAAACCGTCGATGGCGATTTCCCTGAAACGTTTGAAACAATAAAAGAATTTATAGATTTGGCAGTCCAGCAGAATGGTTGGCTTATCTTGACATTCCATGACATTGTTGTGTCCTCTCCCAAGGATTATGAGACCGCCAGGAGTGATTTGGACAAAACAGTCCAGTATGTCTACCAACTGAGAGATTCCATTGACGTGGTCACCATGTCGGTCGGAATGGCCAGAATGCTTCGTGCCAGAGGAACAAATGATACGAACGACTTGATGGTCGTGCAGCAGAACGCGAGTGGCCGGCTCAAGCGCAACCGGTGAGGATTCCATGAAACAGGGGCGCCGTGTGGGCCCATTTCTATTAATTTCAGCCCCCTTGGTCCGAGGATGTTTCACGCTGAAAGTGAAAAGATCGGCGGCATAGGAGATTTCTCTTCCTGGATATGGAAGCATTGAAGGGCTGTTTAGGCGCCGGAGGAGGATTTTGGGCAAAAATCCGGGCCTTGAAATGCGACTTGGCGCAAGCATGCGAGCAAACTGGAAGTATTATTCCGGCTTAAAAGAAAGGGCTTCGATGAAAAGGTTCGTGTGTGTGACTTCGGCGTTGTTGATTTGGACGCTGTTGGTTTTTTTCCCGTCGATGTCTCATGCAGCCTCGAACGAGCTGGTTTATCAGGGGTTTCTCACCGGCGAGAATGGGAAACCCTATCCCCAGTCGACCGTATGCATGACGTTCGACATCTATTCTTCTGAAACCGGGGTGACTCCGCTCTGGACGGAAACCCAGGAGAGCGTAGCCGTAAAGGCCGGGGGCGCCTTCACTGTGGTGCTGGGGTCGGTCATTTCTATCCCCGCCTCGGTGCTTTGGGGCGACAAGCCCGTTACTGCCATTCAGATAAGCAATTTTGCATCGGAAGAAAGGTGGCTTGAGGTCCATGTCAATGGAGTTCTAATGGGCTCAAGGCTCCAGCTTTCCACCTGCGCCTGGGCGGCCAATGCGCAGACGTTGGACGGTCTTACCTCCAGCTCATTTGCCCTGCTAAACTCATCGACTGGGGCAATCCCGGATTCCGAGGTCCCGAAGACCATAGCAAGGACCGTCGCCGTAGACGACCAAATAGCCGCTCTTCAGGCCCAGATTACAACGCTTCAGAATACCGTCAAAGCCCAGGCAGCCACGATCTCTAAACTGCAAAGCGACAATAACTCCCTTCAGTCTGCCCAGGCAGCACAGGGGGCCTCCATTATGACGCTTCAAACCGACGTTGGCAACCAAGGAACCGCAATTGCCTCCATGGAAACCACCTTTAAGCAAGTTACAAGGCAAGGGACTACTCTCACTTTTTCTGGAATGAACCTCCAGGTCGTAAGCGGGACGGGTTCCACCGACGGCAATGTCAATGGGCTGGGGAACATCATTATCGGCTATAACGAAGCGAGAAATGATGGGTCAACCAAAACGACCGGGTCTCACAATCTCATACTTGGCACTCAGAACAATTACGAGTCTTACGGCGGCATAGTGGCAGGTAACTGGAATGAGATTTCAAGCACATATGCATTCGTTACCGGGGGACAGTACAACACGGCCAGCGGCCAGTTTTCTTCAGTATCCGGGGGACAGTACAACACGGCCGGCGGCCAGTTTTCTTCAGTATCCGGGGGACAGTACAACACGGCCGGCGGCCAGTTTTCTTCAGTAGCCGGGGGACAGTGGAATATAGCCAACGCCCAGTTTTCTTCAGTTCCCGCGGGAGTGGGCAACATGGCCATCGGCGTTGGCTCCTCAGTATCCGGGGGGATATGGAACATTGCCAACGGAGCAAACTCTTCAGTATCCGGGGGAGCGGGAGCCACAGCCATCGGCGTTGGCTCCTCAGTATCCGGGGGAACGAACAACACTGCCAGCGGCGCTGGCTCCTCAGTATCCGGGGGATATGTCAACACTGCCAGCGGAGAAAACTCTTCAGTATCCGGGGGAGCGGAAGACTTGGCCAGCGGCGCTGGCTCCTCAGCATCCGGGGGAGCGAACAACACTGCCGGCGGCGATAACTCTTCAGCATCCGGGGGGCAGAACAATACTGCCAGCGGCAAGTATTCATCGGTGGCGGGCGGCGGCGGCACGGACAGTAATGGGGGCTCGACTGGAAATATCGCCTTTGGCAATGTCTCGGCCATACTTGGCGGCAGTAGTAATGTGGCCGGAGATCCGAACAAAGCAAATTCCACGCTCGGCTACGGCTCAACTATATCAGGGGGAGTGGGCAACAGGGCCAGCGGCGGTAACTCTTCAGTATCCGGGGGATCCAACATCAGAGCCTGGGATCAGAGCGGCTGGGCAGCAGGGACCTATACTGACGACCAATAGGTAGGGGCGCCCGAATCCGCCGAGGCGGACGGGAGGGTGCCGCGGCTTTCACCCTCATACGGCGCCTTTTCGGAAACGGCAGGCCTGCCGCAACCGGAGGCGCCGCAGCTTTTCATACCCGGAAGTCCGGAAGGACTTTTGCAAAACAATGTTTTACACGTTGTTTCGAGCGTCGGATTCAGCCCGAAAAGCTTACTAACCAACCCCATACCATCATTTCTCAAGCTGGACACACCACTCATCCAGCGGGCGAGCATAGTGACCGATCCTCTGCCCGTCTCTTCCCATATGGTTCGTTGTATAACCCCAATCAGGCTCATATATTCTGTTGCTGTGTGGCAAGGCAATATACTATGAGATCAAGGAGACTTCCCCATTTTGTCATCCTTTTAGCGCTCCGGGCTGCAATTTTCGCGACGACGATGTCCCGTCCGGTTCTTCCGCTGCTCCTGGCGCTTTTCCCACCTTTTGATACTACCGGACTTCCGGTTCGGGGTGCGATTACGGGAGAAAACGGCGGCTTTTGCCCAGGGCTGGCAATTGCAACCTGCGTCGGACCTTACGCTTTTACCCGGATAGGCCGTGCTGAAGAAAGGGTTGATAGGCATTTTCTTTCCCTATGCAATCATTCATATTCATATGCCGGTTACCGAAAACCGGCAAGTCCAACCCCGTTTGAATCACATCCGGCCGGCTGAAAACGTCGGAAAGAAGATCCTGATAAACCGATGATTACTCGCGGCTCCGTTGCCGAATCTTCAAACCGGCAACGGGAAATTTGAGTTGATTCTGATTTTTGCTTCGTGCAATATAGTTGGCATCCGGGAGATCGAAATCAACAATGGCAATTCACGGTGCTGCCGGGAATCCGGAGTTTGGTTTTGATGGAACGTTAAGAGATCTTCGCTCTTTGAACCGATTGAGATTAGTGTTGAGAGCCCACTATGAGCGGTTCCGTGAACATTTTGTGCTAGTTTTGCGGGATCCGGTCATTAAACAACCGATATCGCCGATGGATTGCTCGGTTTTATCGGTGTCACCAGTTTTTCTTATGTAATCCCGATAGACTTAGTCGTAAAGTTGCGATGACCGCGTGTGGTCTGTCGGGATTCCGCCGGGTTGCACAGGGAGAAAGCGCAAACGGACTCGATTCACCGCTCATCATGACTGATGTCGGTTCGCTTGCCGTTCTCGCCGCCGGCACAGTATCGATAAGAAGCATCACCTCGCCACCAGTCAGGAGGTTACCATGCTGCGGCAACTCAAGAATCCACGTTTTCATGCAATGATCGTGATTGACGCGGTTGGTTTTACTACTGCTCTGATCTTGGCCTACGGCTTTCGCTTTGAGTTTAATTTGACCTGCGTACAAACCCAGGCAATCCTGGCCATGCTTCCAGTATTCGTTGCCGGCAAACTGGTGGTCTTTTGGTTTTTCAAACTTTACAAGGTAATGTGGCGTTATTCCAGTCTGGGCGATGTCTGGCGTCTCGCGCAGGCTTGCATGGTCTCGACACTATTATCTGTATCGATTGTCGTATACTCGACCACTTTCCAAGGCTGTTCACGATCCTTATTCCTGCTGGACGGCATCCTGACTTTTCTATTGGCGGGCGGGATTAGAGTGGCCGTCCGCTTTTGTCACGCCATCTTGACCGGCAGGCAGGAGATCCATGGGCTTTCCTTCCGCTCTGGAAACTCCGGACGAGTTCCCAAACGTGTCGTGATCCTGGGCGCTGGAGCTGCGGGGGAGAAATTGCTCAGAGAGATCTTTGACAACCCGCACCTGAATTACCGGGTGGCCGGTTTTTTGGACGACGATCCCGGAAAACGCGGACGCGCCATTCATGGAGTGCCGGTACTGGGGTTGATCGATAAGCTCCCGGCAGTGATCCGGAAACGGGAGATCGAGCAAGTCTTTATTTCGATGCCATCAGCAACCGGTGCCCAGATGCGCCGTGTCGTCGAAATTTGCAAGGATTGCAATATCTCCTACAAGACTTTGCCTGCCATCGGACAGATCATTGACGGCAATATCAGCGTCAAAACGTTGCGCGATGTCAATTACGAGGACCTCTTAAGGAGGCAACCCGTCACATTGGACGAGATCGGTATCGAGAATTACATCAAGGGCCGGAAGGTGCTTGTGACAGGGGCCGGCGGATCGATCGGCTCCGAGCTCTGCCGGCAGTTGACTCGCTTTCATTGTGAAAAACTTATTCTGATTGATGCCGGAGAGGCGAATCTCTACGGAATCCAGATGGAACTTCGCCATGAGCTCAATTTTGGCGCTTATCATCCCGTCCTGGCAAAAGTGCAGGACAAACGCATCATGGAAAATGTCTTCAGAACCTATCGTCCGGATATCGTCTTTCACGCGGCTGCTTACAAACACGTTCCCCTGCTTGAACGAAATCCCTGGGAGGCAATTTTCAATAATGTCGTGGGCAGCCAGGTCGTCATAGATATGGCTTCCGAGTACGAAGCAAAAAAATTTGTGCTCGTCTCGACCGATAAGGCCGTACGGCCCACCAATGTAATGGGAACCAGCAAGCGTGTTGCAGAGCTGTTATTGCAGTCGGCGCAGAGCAACGGCACGCGGTTTATGACCGTGAGATTTGGAAACGTTCTCGCCTCCTCCGGTTCCGTGGTCCCTCTTTTTCACAAACAAATCGAGCACGGAGGGCCGGTCACGGTCACGCATCCGGAAGTGACGCGATATTTCATGACGATTCCGGAAGCCGCTCAACTCATCCTCCAGGCCGCAGCAATGGGCGAAGGGGGTGAAATTTTTGTGCTGAAGATGGGGACGCCTGTAAAGATCGTCGATTTGGCAACCGACCTGATTCGGCTCTCGGGAAAAATGCCCGGCAGAGATATCGAAATCGTCTATAGCGGCCTTCGTCCGGGCGAGAAGCTCTATGAGGAGCTGATAACCGGAGGCGAAGACGTTGTAAGGACGTCACACGAGAAAATCATGCTTCTAAAGTGCAAAGGTAAATTGAACGGAAACGGGGTTCACCAACGGCAAGACTTCGGCAATCGGCTCAAATATGAGCTGGAAGACCTCTGCAGGATAGCGAAAACCTACGATGCATGCGCAATTAAAGGCAAACTCAAGCAACTGGTTCCCGAATACAATCCTGAAGATATGGATTGAACGGGCGTGGATTGATACTGTCTTTTTGAAACTGCTCCGGGAAGCTTGCGATTAGAGGCCAAATTTATCCGGACTAAATGGAATCGAACGCGGCCCTTGAGATAAAACGCTGAATAAACGATGGCTTATTCTTTTTTTCGGGAGGAAGAGGATCACTCACCTGCGGGACCACTCCCTGGAGAATACTGGATGGGTTTCCGGAAAAGATCATCTGGGTCTCTTCAATACCGATTATCGATGCGCAAAGCTCGCGTGCCGTTGAGAGGATCGGTGGACGGCCGCCGGAATTGTGCGAGTCGGTTGCAATAAAATGGACCATGCGGCGTCTTAACAATTCGGAAGAAAATTCCCGGATTCTTCTTCCGGAAAGCCCGCTCAAGCTGTTCCCCGTAATCTGAACCAGGACGCCTCCCTCCACCCAGTTCAACAGCAGCGAAGGATTTTTCATGAGCTGCCAGTTCAGCTCCGGGTGGCCCAGAATGGGAACGATGCCCTTGGCCTGCAGAGACCAGAAAAGCCGGTCCAGATAAGGGGGAAGAAACTCATGAGGAATTTCGACGAGAGCGAATTTGAGGTCATCGTTCGTAGTCATGACCTCGCCGGCCGCGATTTTTTCCGGCAAGTCGAAGTCGATCACCAGCTCAGCGCCGGGATAGATTTGGAGAGGGATGTCTTCATCGTGGAGTCTTTTTCTAAATTCTTCGACGACGGCAAGGACAGCAGAACGATCATTCCCGGGGAAACGAGGTGAGCAGTGCGGGGTGCATATAATCCCTGAAATGCCATCCTTGACGGCCAGTCTGGCCATTTCGAGGCTCTGCTCCCAATCTTTGGCACCGTCGTCCACGCCAGGCAACATGTGGCAATGAATATCTATCAATTTCGAGCACCTTTTTTTGAAGGAAAAATTGACTGACCTATGTTTCAATACTAGCACGATTTTACATCGGGTCCAATCTTATTTGAGCATCTTATTGGTGTTCAAGTTCCAAGTATTTGAGTGATTCTTTGCTCTGCTTCACCGATAGCCGCATGCTGTTCTTCACTCGTCAACGATCTGCCGATCTCAAGATTGCGCAATTGATACTCGAAAAGCTCGACCAGCAGGTTATTTACCTCTGCATATTTTCCCGCCACGCCGGCGGGTTCCGGCTCCTTTCCGCCCCATATCGCCCGCAAGCGGAGAAAAAGAGAGTTGGTGATTTGTCTCATAAGGCCGGCCAGGCTTGCCACCCGCGCATCGATGAAGGTGACGGCGCCTTCGTAAGCTTCAGCAGGCGACAAATCCAACAGACCCTGTGTGCGTAAGGTTTGAAATGCAGGAGATCCTCTCAACACAATCTGGTGGTGGTAGAGCACGTTTGCCGTCACCGGCAGGTTGTTCAGCAGGTTGTTTCGCTGAAGGAACGAAAGATTCGTGCGGATGTCTTCCAGCGATGAATATGGTTCGAACATGATAAAACCTATGTTCGGCTCGATGGAGTGTCTGCGCAGAATACCTATTGCCCTTTCGTTCAGGGCCACCGAGGTCATTTTATTCAACCTCCTGAGGGAGACGTCGTTTCCGCTTTCAAGGCCGATGAGCATATGGCGAAGGCCCGCATCGGCGAGCGCTTCGATGGTTTCATCATGTATATCGTTTACCCGGGCCTCGATGCCGAAATGGATGTCGCGGCTGCTCAAAAGCGATGCCAGCGACATCGCCCTTTTTTGTCCTTGCCTGCCGGGGCCGAAAAAATTGGGATCGGTGAAATAGAAATCCTTTGCGCCATGCTGTGCCACGATCGTATCGATTTCGGCCACGATATTTTCCGGACTCCTGCAGCGCCACCGCGAGCCGTCGGCGTAAAAGGGATTAATACAGCAAAAGGTGCACTGTCCGTAGCACCCCCGGCTGCCCTGCAGGTTTACTTCGGGCAGGCGTAACATGGCCTCCGTACGTACAGGGAAAGGGACAGCGTCCAGGTCTTCGACCGGTTTTCGCCGGCTACATTTGATATTGCCTTGCTTGTCCAGCACGGCAAGACCCGGAATGCCGGAAAATCGCGCGTGTCCATCCAGGGCGTCCGCCAGTTCTGCAAACACCGGCTCCGGCTCTCCCAGGATTATCGAGTCGATGGCGGAGCATGTCCTCAGGATCTCTTCAAAGTAAAAATTCGGATAAAATCCATATGCGGTTATATGGCCGGTCCATTCTTCTCGCTTCACTTCCTCGATCAACCCGAAAAGACTCATGTCGGTCTGCCACTGGTAGATCATGTGAACGCCCAATAAATCCGGTTTCGCGGCGCTGATTCTTTGTTTGATCGTCTCGTAAGACAGGTTTTCGAGATAGCCTTCCACGATCTCTACACGATGTCCGTCGCTTGCGAGCGTTGCTGCCGCGTAACCGGAGAGAAGGCAGGAGGACAGGGGAGTATTGGCGATATCGTTGCACCGCTGCGGGTTGAAAGCTCGGGGATGCTCGATCAAAAGGACCTTCATCGCTTCACCTCATGCCACATGAACACGTTTTGCTGCAGGTGCAGGGTCTGCATTTGATATCTCAAGGTATCGAAGGGTTTTGGATTGTAGTAGAAGGGGTAGAGCAGATCCGTTTCGGGTCCGATAACGCCTTCCCGCCTGGCGATCTTTTCGATGGCAGTTCCCGGAAGTATGCGGATGTTGTTCAGCACCACGGTGCCCAGGTTCTTCCTGCGGCTATGCAGGTCGTAAATGCGATCCAGAAGTTTCATCCCCTTGGCCACAGTCTCCCGAGTCTCGCCGGGGACATTAATCATGAAATGGTAAACGGAAATCACGTCGCTTGCCGCGGCGAGGCCCGCAGCCTTCAAGACGCAGGCTTCACTCATGCCCTTGTTCAATACATCGAGGGATTCCTGGCAAAGGCCGTCTGCCGAGAAGAAAAAGCACTCGCACCCTGCTCTTTCAAAAAGGCTGATATTTTTCTCATCCAAATGGTCTTCCCGCATGAATCCGCTCCAGCGGACCCGGAGCTTTCTGCGCAGGATTTCGCGGCAAATCTCTTCCAGGTGACCGTCAGGGATATTCGCAACCGGGTCCGTGAAGTGAAAGCGATCAACCGAGTATCCCTTGTTGAGCGATTCCATCTCGTCCACCACGCTCACTGGAGGGCGGCAGCGCAATCCGCTTCCCTGCAGTCCGGGATACACACAATAAGCGCAGCCGTAAGGACATCCCCTTTTAGTCTCAAGCCCGATAGAAGGAACATAGCTGTTGACGCCCAGATAGGGGGCCGGGTCGAGCAACTGTCTGGCAGGGGGAGTGTATCCGTTGAAATCGAGTTCAATCGAGGATGCAATGAGCCTTGGATCCGGTTGCGGATGGAGTCGGGATGTTTTGCGGGGCTGCTTTGCCAGCGAGGAGACCAGGGCCGGGAAAGAACTTTCCGCTTCACCCGTTATGCCGTAGTCGATTTCCGGCAGTTCCCGCATGACCCGTTCGGGAAAAAGGGAGAAACCCGCGCCGCCGGCGACTATCCAGGCATGGACGGCGAGTGCGGCAACCATCCGGACCGTCACGACAAAGTAGGGTATAAGAGAGCTGGTCCTGTTGCCCAGGGGATCGATATTGCGCAGGGACAGTCCCACCAGTTCGGGCTGAAAATCCAGGATTCTTTCTTTCAAGGACCCGAAAGGGTCCGCCGCCATGTTCATGTCCAAAAGGCTGACAGTATGGCCCTGATCGGCAAGGCGTCCGGCCAGGCAGACGATCCCTATAGGGTAGACCCTCTCGGGAACGGCTTCCTCCATGGAAAGGGCCTGAACCAGCAAAACACGCATAATCACTCCAGCAAGAGCAAAGCAAAGTATTTGGCGTATCCGTTTTTGTTCTTCAGAGTGCGCAACGAAAGACCTGCCCGCCTGACCGTCTCAAAGACGTCGATGCCGGCTGCTTCCATGGAAGGCCTGGCCATCCGGTTATTACGGCAGATCCCATCGCCGGGGCACCCCTGTTTGCAAATCGAGCACGGACCGGCCCAGTAGGCGAGGGCTTTGTAGAAACCTGCCGTGAAGGCTTCTTTTTCCGCCTGCAGGACCTTCATCTGAAAGGCCCGGAGTGGAGGCTCGCCTTCAAGCAGCAACGCCTTTGAATAATCTTGCAGCACTTGCCTCGTCTCGCTCGGAGTAGGACTATTAGGTGGACAATGGGGCTTTCCGTAGCCGATGCACCCAAATTGGCAGCGCTGCGGGGTCCAGTCCGGAACGTGAACGGAATCCGTTGAAATAGCGCAACGGTTGCGAAATCCAAGGTCCCTCATCCGGCCAAGCAGAAGGGAAACGGGATCGAGACATAGCTTGGCCAGGGATTTTGCTTCCACGGCCCCGACGATCAAACCCGTGTCCGAAGCCAGAGGCACGAGACCGGTAACGTGGAGGTTTCTGCTCTCAAGCTGTCCGCACACCCACTTTGCAGAAAAAATCCTCCCGTTATAGGTATTCAGCAGCATATTCAGATCAAAGAGTGCAGCCTTTTCAGGGCAATGCTCCCGAAAAAAATCGTGAACTACAAGCAAACCGCCGGAATTGAGGCATTGGCAGGCTTCATCGAGCAAATGGACGGCTTCGGTTTGCGCATAGGCATGGAGCACATTCGAGAGCACCACGAGATCGAAGCCCTTTTTGCCCACCGGCCATGGTTCCAGGATATTGGCCGGGCAGAAGGTAACTCGATCACCCAGTTTTATTTGGACCGGCAACCGGGCGGTATAATCCAGAACCTCGGGCAAATCGATGAGTGTCGCCCTGGCAGCGGGAAAGCGTTCGAGGAAACCGGCCGAAACAGCCCCGGACCCTGCGCCCACGTCCAGAATATTTCCCGAAACGTTGTCAAACAGCGAAATAATATCCCGGGTCTTAGCTGTAGCGACATCATCCATCGCACTGATGTAACCGCGCACGCGGCCTGCAAGCTGTTCTGATTTTTCCACAACGGGATCGTAAATTCTGCCCCCGGATCTGAGAGATTCTTTCAGATTCTTCCAGGGATTTGAAATGAACTTGCGCCAGAGGACGGAGTTCCCCTGATAGCATTCCTTGCCCTTTACCAGATAATTGGAAGCGATGTTGGTATTATGAAAGGCCCCGTCCTCATCAGGGGTTACCAGGCCCAGGCAGTGGAGCGCCTCAAGGAAGCGCTCCACTGCCCGGGTGTCGAATTCGAGCGTCCGCGCAATTCGGGCGGCGGTGCTTCCAGCGGGGTCGAGACGAGAGAAGATATCGAGTTCCACCGCCGTGAAAATCACCTCTGAAAACCAGTATCCCGTTGCCAGGTCCTCCAGGTATTGAGCCCCGCTTTCCTGCGGATCATGCCGAAACGGAAACGCTCTCATGCCCCGAACCTCCGGAATTCCTGCATACCCCTGCATCCTCAAAGGTGAGCATCTTGCAGATCACCTGTGCCGCCGCTTCCACGATGTTCATGGCCAACACCGCCCCGGTCCCCTCTCCCAGCCGAAGGTTCAGCTCCAACAAAGGCTTCAGGCCCAATTCCTCCAACATGAGCCGGTGCCCATACTCAAGCGAGCGGTGGCCGGAGATCATGTAATCAAGGGAGGCAGGGGCCAGTTTTTTGGCCAGCAGGGCCCCGGCCGTAGATATGAAGCCGTCCACAATTACGGGCGTTTTGTGGCCGGCGGCCCCGAGGATCAGACCGGCAATGCCGCCGATCTCAAATCCGCCCACCTTTGCAAGAACGTCCACCGGATCTTCGGAATCGGGTTCATTCACACTGAGCGCACTTTCAATAACCCGGATTTTATTCTCCAGGGCGTCATCGCTGATTCCCGTTCCCCGCCCCGTAACCTCCCGGGCCGAGCGTCCCGAGACGGCGGCAAGAATGGCGCTGCTTGGAGTCGTATTGCCTATGCCCATATCTCCGGTAGCGAAGAGTTCAACGCCTTCCCCAACCAGGCCCCCGGCGATCTCGATGCCGGTTTCGAGAGACTTTACGGCTTGCTCCCGACTCATCGCCGGCCCCCTGGCCATATTGCGCGTCCCATAGCCCACTTTGCAGGAGAGGATTTTTTCCGCAAACGAGCCGTCCAGATCGGCGCCGATCCCCATATCCACGACTATCACACGGGCGCCGGCCACTCCCGCCAAAACATTTATGGCCGCGCCTCCGGCCACGAAGTTTGCCACCATCTGCTGGGTCACCTCCTGTGGGAAGGCGCTCACCCCCTCCGCCACCACGCCGTGATCCCCAGCCATGGTAACAACCGCCTTGTTCTTGACGGAAGGCTTGAGGTTTTCCCTGATGGCTGCAAGCTGTTCCGCAAGTTCCAGCAACTCTCCCAGGCTTCCCCTCGGAATGGCGAGATTATCCAGGTGCTTTCTGGCCTTGAGACGCCATTGGGCGCTCACAGGCACTATTTTCTCAATGGTGGAATTCAGTATCGATTGCATTCGATCACCCTCGATTATCTGAAGCTCGCAAAGTGAGCAAGAGAGTTCATGTCCTGTCAGGAGATGCCGAAATATTCCGCCGCAACCTGCGCGGCGCATTGGGGTCCGCAAACGGCGCAGTCATGGCTGCCGTCCCCGTTTCCAGCGATTGCCTTTATTTTTTCGGAAAAGATGGACAGGCCGATTTGCCGGTCCCGGTCCAGGGCCACCCTGGCTCGGGCCATCTGGAGGTCCCTTGCCAGTGCCTGTTTGTTGCCCCTGGCCAGATCCGCGGCATGTGCGGCGATTCGGGCGGCTATAATCCCATCCTTGACGTCCTGTTCCGTGGGGAGCCCAAGATGCTCGGCCGGTGTGACATTGCAGATGAAATCAGCTCCGGCCGCACCCGCTATGGCCCCGCCAATGGCCGACGTTATGTGGTCGTAGCCGGGGGCGATGTCGGTGGCCAGGGTTCCCAGGACAAAGTATGGCGCGCCGCAGCACAAGCGTTTCTGAAGCAGCATGGTTGCCCTCACATGGTGCATTGGAACATGCCCCGGGCCTTCCACCATTATTTGAACTCCGGCGGCCTGGGCTCTGGCCGTCAACTCACCGCCGATGATCATCCCCATCAGTTGCGCTCCGTCCAGAGAGTCCGCGGTTGAGCCGGGCCTTATGGCATCTCCCAGGCTAAGGGTTACGTCGTATCGCTTCAGGATATCGAGCAGGCGGTCGAATTGCTCGTACAGAGGGTTTTCTTTATTGTTGTGAAGCATCCAGCCGG
>Ga0326728_10001139_pt1 | contig 95939 bp, 74 predicted proteins | sample MB3enrmetagenome_FD_207602 | JGI IMG/M metagenome (GOLD analysis project Ga0326728, IMG submission 207602) | Lab enriched peat soil microbial communities from McLean, Ithaca, NY, United States - MB31MN | ecosystem: Environmental > Terrestrial > Soil > Wetlands > Peat | place: USA: New York...
CCAACTAGTCGAAGGAGTCTGGTGTCATGGCTTATGTCATAACAGGCGATTGCACGAAAGATGAGAAGTGTGTAGACGTTTGTCCGGTGGATTGCATTCATCCGCGCAAGGACGAAGCCAAGTTTGCTGCCTCAGCCCAGCTTTTTATCAGCCCGGTTGAGTGCATTGACTGCGGCGCGTGCGTGCCGGTCTGCGAGGCTTCAGCGATTTACACGCTAGACGAGCTCCCTGAGAATCTTAAGAGCTTCGCCGAGCTGAACGCACAGTATTACCAATAGATTAAGGGCGCTGATCAAAGGCCCGATTGATGACCTGGCGTCATCTTAACTTGTCCTTACCAAGGCGTCACGAGGCGAAATGTACTGCGGGTTTTTTCCCCTCCTCCGCAATCGATTTCGTCTTCGTGGCGCCTTTCTTGTCGTAGGGTAGCCTTGTGTTTTTGAGAATCGAACTCTTGCTTGACTTCCTAATCATAATCTGGTCTATTTCATGCATCGCGAGGACAGAGATCGGTGCTCCTGCCTTGTCTTTTGGGAAGAGGCAGCCCAAGGGGGGAACTAATGGACTACTTGGATCGGAAATGCATCGAGGGTATCCGTCCTGAATCGTTCCAGCGGGCACGTCCGTACCCCTGGATCAACCTCCAAAACACATTAACTCCGGAGGGCTTCGAGCGTCTACGCGGAACCCTTCCGGATGTAACTCTTTTCGAACGCCAAGTGGGCAAAAAGCGGGCCTACGGGCAAGGCAGCCATGACCGTTATCTTCTGCACTACCTGCCCGGCCTCAACGTGGCGGAACCCTGGAAGGACTTCATCGCTGAGCTTTACGGGGAAACTTACATGTCCTTTCTCGGCCGGATGTTCGGCCCGGAGACCCAGAAACGTTTGATCCTAACCATGGAGTGGTACTTTGCCTGGCAAGGGTGCGCCGTCTCGCCGCACTGCGACGCGCAACGCAAGCTGGCCACACACATTTTCTACTTCAACACCAATGAGGATTGGGATGCGAACTGGGGAGGGCATATCCTGATACTCGACGACGGAGGTCGCTTCAAACCTCATTCTGCCCCCTCCTTTGATGACCTGCAAGTGGGCGCCGAGATCGACCCGCGAGGAAATGGGAGCCTGCTCTTCCAACGCACGGACCATTCCTGGCACGGCGTGCGTCCGCTCCAGCCCCCGGTCGGCAGCCTGCGAAAGCTGTTCATCATCACTATCAACGTGCCCACTTTCCAAGTGTGGTGGCGACGGGTGCGCGGCAAGGATCCGGATGGTTATCGGTTCAAGCGGAATGGAGCGGGGCAGTAGGAAGTGGGCAGTCGCAGGGGGATGCAAAGTGGAGGAAAACGGCTGGCCTCGCATTGCGGTGCTGGGCGCGGGAGCCGTGGGTTGCTATTTCGGCGGAATGCTGGCGCGCGCGGGCGCGCCTGTCACATTGATCGGCCGTCCGCCGCACGTCGCGGCCATCACCAGCCACGGCTTGTTCCTGGACAGCCTGCACTTTCAAGAGCAGATTCCGGTTTCGGCATCCTCCCAAGTTAGCGCCGTAGCAGATGCGGAAATTGTGCTCTTTTGCGTAAAAACGCTGAACACGGAAGACGCTGCGAAAGCCCTTGTGCCGCATCTCTCCCCAGGCGCCGCGCTGATAAGTCTGCAAAATGGTGTGGACAACGTGGAGCGAATTCGCTCCACCACTCAAATCGATGCCTACGCCGCCGTCGTTTATGTGGCTGCCGCAATGAGCGCGCCAGGCCGCGTGAAGCACTCGGGGCGCGGAGACCTCATTCTCGGGGACCTCCCAGGGCGCGCCCGGGAAGACGGGGACCGCCAACTCCAACTCGAGCGCATGGCTTCGCTCTTCATGCGCGCAGGTGTGCCGTGCCGAGTCTCCGACAACGTGGAGGGCGAACTCTGGATGAAGATGGTCATCAATTGCGCCTATAACGCGGTTTCGGCTCTGGGCCGCGCTCAATACCTTCGTGCCGGAGGTAATCCCTGGACGCGCGCGGTGATGGTGAAGGCCACCGAGGAGGCCCTGGCAGTGGCGCGTGCCGCCGGGGTGCGCTTGCCTGAGGTCAACATGGTCGACGCCATGTTGAAAATCTCCGAAAGCATGGCCAACGCTACCTCCTCGACGGCTCAAGACCTAGCGCGGGGAAAACGCACCGAAATTGATTCCCTGAACGGCTATCTGGTCCGGCGCGGCGCGAAGGTAGGGGTAGAAACGCCGGTCAATCAAACCCTCTACGCCCTCGTTAAACTCCTGGAAGAGTCTGTCTAATCAGACCCTACAGCCCTGGGAGCGGCCATCGAGCAATTTCTTCTCCCGCTATGTACTTTTGGCTTCAACCGCTCTCCTCGAGGCCGGAACATCTCGCGTAAGTCGTACTGCAATCAGTATTTATCAGCTCTCGATTTGGCAGAGTATTTGCACTCTCGTATCTAATTCGGGAGAAGACTGCTTTGCGTTGGAGGAGAGACATGGAATCAAGGCCGCCAAGAGAGGAAGAGCCGATCGAATACTACCCGCCCAGCCGGGGCCCTAAGATCGTCACCGGTTTGTTGCTCGTTGCTTTGTGTGCGCTCCTCGCCTATGCAATTGTCGAGCACCGTACCCTGAAACAGCTTGTTTCCAGTCGGGATGAATTGACCGCGGAGCTTAACCAGGAACATGCTCAGATACAGACCCTCAGCCAGAAACTCCTGGCTGCGGAATCTACACCCGCGCCTGCGCCTACGTCGGCGCCTCAACCCTCAATGAATTCAGCGACGGAGGAGCAAGCTCCCCTCGCCCGACCAAGTAGAGTGCAGAGCCACCCTCGAAGGCACACGGCGGTTGCTAAAGCACACCGTGCCGAGGATCCGTGGCGCAAGCAGATCCAATCGCAGTTGACAGAACAGCAGAGGTTGATCGCTCAAGACCAGCAGATGATCCAACAGACACAGGATTCAGTGCAAAAGACGCGTGCCGACCTGGAGAGCAATCTGCAATCAACACGCGATGACCTGAACGGGTCAATCGCCAAGAATCACGAAGAGCTTGTGGCGCTCGAGCGGAAAGGCGAACGCAACTTTTACGAGTTCAACGTCCAGCGGTCGAAGCAGTTGCAACGCGAAGGGCCGATGAGTATCTCCTTGCGCAAAGCCAACGATAAGCACAAGTACTGCGACCTGGTGATGATCGTGAATGACTCGGAAGTGAGCAAGAAGCACGTCAACTTGTACGAGCCGGTACTCTTCTACCCTGAGGGTTATTCGCAACCCTTGCAACTGGTGATCAACAGCATCGGCAAGGATTCTGCCCGGGGTTATGTCAGCGAGCCCAAGTACAAGTCTTCGGAGATGGCAGCAAGCGCCACGTCCTCAGGCGCGACAGCGGCTGGACCCGCCGCAACCGCCTCTTCCCCGGAGGCGGCGACGCTGAAGCGCCGGCCTGCGGCACAAGAATGAGATGAAGTGTGAACAAGTTCAACAATCACCTCCTTTGGCATTTCGTAGCGGCGAGCGCCCTCCTGGCGGTCGCCCTTGGCGTTGCAACCAAGGGCCCTGGCTGGGCGGAGCTTGCCGTTCTGCCTGGCCAAGCCGCTGGCGGTGTGATCAACCCTCAGGTGGTCCAATCCGCTGATCCCCGAACAGGCTCGAGTGGGTGTGATACGACTCAGAACTTCAAATTCACCGGTTGCCGGCAATAGCTGTCCCGACTTCACATCCCCTCCAGGCAGGAGTTGACGACGCCATGAATATGCGCTCTCTGTTTAGTGTCTTTTCCTCCGACCTCGCGATTGACTTGGGAACCGCTAATACCCTGGTATTCGTCCGCGGAAAAGGCATTGTGGTGAACGAACCCTCCATTGTCGCCCTCAACAAACTCAGCGGAGAAATCGAGGCGGTGGGACGCGAAGCCAAGGAGATGCTGGGGCGTACGCCGGGAAACATCGTCGCAATCCGCCCCTTGAAAGACGGCGTCATCGCGGACTTCAAAGTCACCGAAAAGATGCTCAACTATTTCATCCGTAAGGCCCACAATCGCAAGGCCTTCGTGCATCCCCGGATTGTCATCGGCGTGCCTGCGGAAATCACTCAGGTGGAAAAACGTGCCGTGCAGGACTCAGCCATGCGCGCTCGAGCCAGCGAAGTGTTCCTGGTCGAGCAGGCGATGATGGCGGCCATCGGCGCCGGCCTGCCTATTACCGAGCCTTCCGGCAGCATGATTGTGGATATTGGCGGGGGCACCACGGACATCGCGGTGGTATCACTCGCCGGCATTGTCTATGCCCGCTCCGTGCGAGTGGCGGGGAATGAGATGGACGAGGCTATTACCGCCTACCTCAAACGCAAATACAACCTGCTGATCGGCGAGCGCACGGCCGAGCAGATCAAGATCGAGATCGGCTCCGCCTATCCGCTCGATAATCCGCTCTCCATGGAAATCAAGGGACGCCATCTGTTAGAAGGAGTTCCTAAGACCATTACGATCGACGACACCGAAATCCGGGACCCGCTTTCGGAATGCGTGGCGACGATCCTGAACGCCATCCGTGTGGCTCTGGAGCGCACGCCGCCGGAACTTTCTGCGGATATTTCCGACCGTGGCATTGTATTGACGGGCGGCGGGGCGTTGCTGAGGAACCTCGATAAGAGGATTCGTGAGGAAACTGGTTTACCCGTCTCCATCGCCGAAGACCCCTTGGCTTCGGTGGTGCAGGGAACGGGTAGAATGCTGACGGACTTCAAGCTTCTGCGCCGCGTGGCGATCGACTGACCGAACGAGTCGTAGGGGTCAATCGGACAGACCTAGGTTCGACAACCGCCCCCCCAACTCTCAGCCTGTGGCGCGCTCCAGGTATTTGCCCTCTGCCGTGTCCACGCGGATGACTTCGCCTTCGCCGATAAACGGCGGGACCTGCACGGTGAGGCCGGTTTCAAGCTTGGCCGCTTTGGTGACGTTGGTGGCGGACGCGCCTTTGATTCCCGGCTCAGTCTCCACCACTTTCAAGTCCACGGTCGCCGGCAGCTCGATATCCACCGCCCTTCCCTCGAACAACATCACCTTGATAACAACATCTGGAACCAGGTAGGACGCCCTGTCCTCGATCACGGTCTTGTGTAGGCCGATCTGCTCGTAGCTCTGCGTGTTCATGAAGAAAAAAGAATCGCCGTCGGAATAGAGGTACTGCATTTCGACCTCGTCGAGATTGGCTTTCTCGACCGTGTCCTCCGAGCGGAAGCGGTGATCGATGAGAGCGCCGGTGCGTAGGTTGCGCATGCGCGCTTGCACGAAAGCGCGAAGGTTACCCGGCGTGCGGTGCTCAGCCTTGTGAATGGTGAAGAGTTCGCCATTGTGTTTGATGACCATACGCGGTCGCAGATCATTGGCATTCATGAGAGAAATTCCTCGAATGGAATGGGATGGGGCTTCATCTAGGGGGGAAACCAAGCGGAGTCCGGTCCCACAGCACCCCAAAATATGATTGTTGCATTTTCTGCCGCGTCCGTCAATCAATTGAATCGACATCACATCAATTCAGTTAACACCAATCGAACCCACAGCCCTTTCCCTTGGGGAGAGGGCTGTCGTTCTCTCCTCTTCCCCGAGGAAAAGGGCAGACTTCTTTCGAATAGCAGACTGGCGGACCCCTCCAGAACGGCGCGGTCCGGGCAACACCCCTACCACTGGAACTCGACGCGGGTGCGGCGGGCGCAGAACTCCTCGTACGGTCCCACGCGCAGCGTGCGAAGGTGGCCTGGCTGATCGGTATAGGCCAGAACGAAGGTCAAGGTGTTTCCTCCGGCAGGATTGAAGTACGGTCCCGGGAGATAGAAATCCTTCTGCGGTCCCACGGTGACGTAGCGGCCAACAAACTTGCCATTCAGATAGATCAGAGCGTCGCGGTCGGCGTCGAAGGTCAGCTTCCAGGGGACCATCCAGCCTTGCTCGACAGCGGGCATCGCAAATTTCGCCTGGCACCATGTGAATGCCGGGAGAAGTGGGTCCATCGAGCCCGTTGCCTGGTAAGTCGCCGGACTCCAGACAGCGCCTGCAAAGGCGGGGTCCACTTCCCGCCCTCGCATAGGCGCGGCAAAGCGTTGGATTTGCCAGGAAGTGATGGCTACACCGCTCGGAGCGTCGCTCCCCAAGCGCGCGGATTCGATGCCCTTCATATCGCTCATCGCTGTATCGCCGTTGTCCGCCCCAAAAGCCTCATAGGCAATTTCCAGCGAGTTGGCGCCCGGTTTGGCGTACCTGGCTAGTTCGAAGGCGATGGTCTTTGCCGGCTTCAAGGCTTCATCAACCGGCTTCCCGTTGATGAAGATCTTCATTGCATCATCGGCGAAAGTGGAAATGAACATCTTCGGTTCGTTCGCGTAGTTGAACTGGGCCTTATACTTCACGTACCCGTAGGGCACCGGTCCGGTGTCTTCCAATGCGCCCAGCGCGCCGCTCTGCCAATGGCCCAAGTTCGTGTCGAATCTCTCTACCCAAGCCTGTCCGTTGCTCAAGTTGATTGGCCTAAAGGGTGAGGATGGTGTCGTAACATTCAAGCGGGTGGTTCGCTGCTCGCGCTCGTAGGCAACCTCCGTCAGCGCGCCGTCAACCCAGCACTTCCCCGGTTTGTTGGGAAGTAACAGGATCAGTTCGTGCTGGCCGGGCAGAAAATCCAAATCGGCCCAGGCGCGGTTTCCATGTGTATCGCTCCCCGCAAACATATAGTTATCCGCAATGATCGGAACGGAGAAGGACTTCGGATCCGACTCATCCAAATAGGGGAAAACCTTGGAAGGGAACTCTGCGACCCAGGTTCGCAGGGCACGATCGCGCGGTAAGAGAATTACCAGAAGGTGGTCATTCACCAGGAGGATCTTCTCGGTCTTCTCGAATCGAACGCCGAAGACCATAGCCTCGTATTCCGGGTCCCAGTACTGGTAAAGCACGTCGCCTTCCACGTGGGGTTCGTCGCGAGTCGCCAGGGAGATTTCCGCCGCGCGCCCCGGCATATCGTAAAGGATAAGGAATTGGCGGTCGAGGTTGACACCGTGAGCCAGCACCTCGGCTGTCGCGTAGCGGAGTTGGCTGCCCGCGATGGGCACCTGCACAGGAAGCATTTTCATTTCGCGCGGCCCGATGGCCAGATCGCCCTCGCGGGGCGCACTAATCCTGCGCTTGGTGGGGCTGTTGGGGTCGATGAAGGTCAGCTTATAGCGCTGCTCGGCATTAGCGTTTTCGCGCACAAAAACCATGCCACTCTGGCCGTTCACCCTCTCCGTCACGCTCACGTTGGGATTGGTGGACTCGGCGCCGCCCTCGAGCGCCTTAGCCCGCGTCAGCACGTCCCCATGCAGGCGCAACGTCTGGCAGATTCCGTGGGCGGCATAGTACTTGTCCCACAAGCCGCCGGGCTCACGAATCGGCGCTGCGTAATCGTAAGTGGTGGTGAGGTGCTTAGCTGCCCAATCGAAATTAGTTCCTCCAAAACCCATGTAGTAGCTGAAGGAGGTCACACCTTGCTCGAGGACGGTCTTGGTGAGTGTGTCGAGCTGCTCGGCGTTCACCCCTTCCTGGTTTACGGAGAGTTTCCCGCCAAACTCGCTGAACCACCCGCCTTGCAGTTCCGAGACCGCGAGAGGGGAAGAGGGCTCTTCCTTGCGCAGCTTTTGGAGCTCCGGAACGACGTCTCTCACAATGTTCCAACCCGGATAGAAATTGCACGTATCCATGATTTTGGCCATGTCGGGGTCCGAGTTCTCCCGCGCCTGCTTGGTCCAGCAGGTGATGACCGGCAGGCTGATGCCCGCTCCCCATACCATGTTGGCCAGGGCGCGGACATACTCACGCTTATCAGCGTCGGGCATGGAAGGGCTGTAGTCGTATTCGTTTTCCACCTGCACCATGATGATGGGGCCGTCCACGGTGATCTGGTGCCGCTGAATCACCGGTAAAACCTGGTCGAACCAATGCTGAGAGGTCTTGATGCTCTCCGGGTTGTTGCTGCGTAGAGGGAACCGCATCGCAGCCACCCAATCGGGAAAACCGCCGCGCTCCCACTCCGCGCAAACGTAGGGACCAGGACGGGCGATCATGTAGAAGCCCATTTCGTGGACCAGCTTGATGAAGTCCTCGAAGTCCGTCAGGTTGCACTTGCCCTTTTCCGGCTCGTGATAGTTCCAGAAGGCGTAGGTCTCAATGGTATTGAATCCTGCCGCCTTGAACTTTGCCAGGCGGTCGCGCCACAGCGCCCTCGGACAACGCGGGTAATGAAACGCTCCGCTGAAGATCAGCGTGTCTTTACGAAAGATCGTGAAGCAGCTCGAGTCGTAATGGATAATGTGCGGGTTTTCGAACTCCATCTGGGCCGGCGCCGCTAACAGGGTCTCCACCCGAAGCGCGCCGGAACGAGCGAAGCCGAGGCGGGCCAGCAACGGCGCCGCCACAGTGGATTGAATGAACTGCCTTCGGGATGATTTCATGGCAATTGCCTTTCGACTCGTAAATTCCAGTTTGAGGCGGCACAAAATGTGATTCCTTGGCCGCGTTTGGGGTTCGATTTGGGTTCGTTTGGACTCAAAAACCAGTTCGTTTCGCGCACCTGAAAAACGCTAAGTCCTTTGTTTGCCATAGATGATTGAGTTCGTTCCCTCGAAAAAACATCTTTTCCCCGTTTCCGCACCGTGCTCTCCCTTGCCGGGTTCCTTCCTGTTGCCTTGCCGCGTCCGCTGGAACGGCGACCACGCGTCTGCGGGACCGCCCAACGGCGGCGCAAGGCCGCCGCTCCCTCCCTCACAGCAATAGGCTACCATTATTTCGCGGCAGTGTCAAGAGCACACTACCGGCGACATTACGTCGGCTACCAGGCGGCAGGATTAGGGGGGCTAGCTCAGGATGTCTCTGACAAGGGTGTCAATTTCGCCCAACTCCTCTCTTAGGGCCTCGCGGACGGCGGTCCGGGCGCGTCCAATGGCATGTGGCCCCCGAACACCCTTGAACGGTTCCCTCAAGCCGGGAAGCATCTCCTTCACCTTTTCTGCGCAGGCTTCCGCAATCTCCGCGAGGCGAAGATGGGCTTTGTCGCTCGGATTGAACTCAGGAATGGGAAGTTCCCAGACCTTCTTGTGAACGTCGCGCGGACCCCACAGGCCTCGAGCTTGCATCGGCTTTATTAAGGCATCGACCGTAGGCGAGTTCAGCACGGCTACGAGATAATCAGCTTCTCTCCGCTCCTCGGTTTCGTAGGTATAGGTCACGTCAGTGGCTACAAAACGCCGAAGCGTGACCTCCTGCTCACCCACCCGATACGATAGCGCCTTCGTCTGCAAGGACGCGGCGCATAGGAATGTTGCTGACCTCGAGTAGAGCACAACGTATTTCGCCTTCGGGTTCTGGTCGGTAAGCTTATTCCGGTAGTTGAGCCAAGCCAGCGCGTCTGCTTTCTGAGCTTTTTCCTTGCGCAACTCAGCCCAAATCGCTTGGGCGCGCGCCAGCCAGTCCGCCAACTTCACGTAGCCCTCGGCGCGGGCATGTTCCGCATTCAGAAGGCGATACCCGCGGGGGTGTTCGATGACGGGAAGAACGACGGGGCGGAAATCGAGATGGCCGAAGGGCAAAAGATCGGTAGAAAGGAGGGAGGCATAAAGGAACTCAGCCTCGATGGGGGCTTCGAAGCGTATATCTTTGTAGGCCGGCTTGGCCTCAGCCTGTGCGCGCGCATCGGTGGCGACCACAGGTTGCGAGGTGTTCATGCCGAGCCCGGGAATGACTTTGAATTCCACAAACCAGAAGCTGCGGGGCACAATGGTGGCGCCTTCCTTGAAGTGAGGCTGATAGTAGCTGCGTCGGCTTGAGATTCTCTGCGGGGTTGTGCTCAAAAAACTGCGCTTACCCTGCTGGACGACGTGGAACTCGGCAGCTTCAATTTTCAGGTCGCTCTCGGCCTCTTCCCATGACGCGTTCTTTCGCCTTAACCGCCCCGAGAGGATTTCGCCGGGCAGAGTTTTGCTGGCGTCGCTGATCAGATCGCCGAAGACCACCGCGGCTGGGACATTAAACAGCGGCGATACCCGTTCGAGGTCCCAGACACGCGTGAGGGTTGTGTTACCCATGCCGCAGGACCGCCGAAAGCGGTCGTGCTGGTCGGCGGTGAAAATGCTTCGAGGGAGAACAAAGCCGATCTTGCCGGAACGCTTGAGGTAGAGAGTGGCGCAACAGGCGAAGAACAACGTCGCCAGCTCGAGATGCGTGATGAGGTGACCCTCGCCCTCGAGCAACCCAAATTCCTTCACGATCAGGTTCTTCAAGTAGTCCTGGTATTCGCCTTTCTCCACATACCGAAACGCGAGCCAGGGAGGATTGCCGATGACGGCGTCGAATTGTACGGGCGCGCCTGTGCGTGCCCCTATAACGCCACGTTGTGTTCCGACAGGGCGAATGGAATTGGCGAAGTAAACCCGGATGGAAACAGGCCCGGCGCGCAGCTTGAATAAATCTCCAAGCGCCAGTAAGACATTCACCTTCGAAACGATAAGCGCCAAAGGATGAACGTCAATTCCCACCACGCTGTCCAGAATTTTCTCGAGTGATTGTCGAGTGGCAGGCAGATGCCGCTTCTTGTGCTGAATAGCCTGGTAGAGAAAGGCGCCGGAGCCGCAGGCAGGATCGAGGACTGCGTCTTCCCCGTGCTTGCTTAGAAGAGCATTGCACATGCGCGCGGCGAGCCAATCGGGGGTGTAATACTCGCCGAGGTCGTGGCGGTCCTTGGGATCCACCAAGCCCTGGTAGAGCTCTTTGAAAACGTCTTCCGAGAGTTCGCTCAGCCGGTACGTGAAGAGCAGGCTGGCAAAACGCGTGACGATCGTCTGCGTGGAGGCCGCCACCGGCGGGCGGGCCACCCAGCAGAAAAAATCCTCCTCGAGGAAGTTTATGATCTCCTGCTTCTCGAAGAATGCTCCTTGTACGATCTCTTGTGTCTGGGCCTCATCGGGCGCTGTCTGCGCTCCGCTGATGCGAAGGTAGGCAATCAGCTTGACCAGCGTCGCCAGGTACGTGTGACGAACGAACAGCATTTCGTCTCCCACCGATGTTCCGTAGGCGACGCGCAAGGATCTGCGCCAGTTCTCATAATTTACCCGGCAATCGCCTTGCTTGCCGACAGTGGCCACGGCCTCCATCCATAACGATGAGGCTTCCCGGAAGGCCATACTGGAGGGGCCGAAGTCTTCGAGAAAGTTCTCAGCAAGCGGCTCGCGGCGGTTGGCGGGTGAGTCAAAACCAGTCCTCTCCCTTGGGGAGAGGGTGGGCGAGTCGGAACCAGCCCCAGCCCTTGAAGAGAGGGTGGGAGAGTCGGAACCAGCCCTCTCCGTTGAAGAGAGAGTGGGAGAGTCGAAACCGGCCCTCTCCCTTGGGGAGAGGGTGTCCCGCGACGGCGCCTTCTCCAGCCGTTGCGGGACGGGTGAGGGGTTACTTCCCCTCGTAAGCCGTTTTGTCTGGCCCAGGCTGCGCATCGGTATGGTCCAACTCCGTGCCTGCATTCGTGTAAAAAAGACGCTGCGGAAGGGAATGGGTGAGATGTCGCCGACTCTCGCAACAGACCCCTCACCCGTCACGCTCCGGCTGATGACAACGCCGGAGCGCGCCACCCTCTCCCCCAAGGGAGAGGGCCGGTCTACCAGCTTGGCTCACCCGTCACGCTCCGGCTGGTGACAGCGCCGGAGCGCGCCACCCTCTCCCCAAGGGAGAGGGCCGTTCTTCCAGATCCTCTCACCCGTTCTACCAGCTCGCCTCACCCGTTGCGCTCCGGCTGACGGAAGTGCCGGAGCCTACAACGCCAGCGGGAATTTAACGGGCCTCCGATCGCTTTGGGAACGATAGAGGGCGGTGAAAATCTCCACCGTCTTTCGGCCTTCTTCTCCTGTAATCAGAGGATTGCGCGCATTGATCACTGCGTTTAGAAAATCAGCGATTTGAAGTTGGTGATAATGCTCTATAGCATTAATGTTTTGGAAAAACTCGGTGTCTTCCTTTTGCCAACTTTTCAACAATTCCTGCTCCCCTGGGACCGTCCACAAATCGTTGACGGGGGGTTCAGTGATATTTGACATTCCGGCGATGAACATCGCGCCGCCATCTGTCTGGACGCCCACGGAGGCGCCGTTGCTGCCGTGCACGTAGACTCTGCCGTAGAGGGCGGGGTTCTGGGAATTGCTGACCACGATATTGCCCAGCGCTCCGTTTTTGAAGCGCAGCACGGCCAGGGCGGTGTCTTCCACCTCGATATAAGGATGATTGAGGTTGTCCCAGTAGCCGAAGAGCTCGTCAATCGGGCCCAGGTACCATTGGAGGAGGTCAAGCTGGTGCGGCGCCTGATTGACCAGCACTCCTCCTCCTTCCCCTTTCCAAGATCCCCGCCACGCATCGCTCTTGTAGTACGCTTGGTCGCGCCAGCCGTACATGGCGACCGAGCCCAGGATGGGACGGCCCAGCTTGCCGTCCTCGAGGGCTCGCTTGATTCGCTGACACGGGGCATAGAATCGCCTTTGGCACACAGTTCCAATCCTTACCCCACACTTTTTCCCAGCGTTAATTATGGCGTCGCAGTCTTGGAGCGAAGAAGCTAAAGGCTTTTCTATTAGGACATGGACACCAGCCTGGGCGGCCTTGACGGCGGGTTCGGCGTGCAAAGGGTGTGGTGTACAGACGCTCAGCGACTCCACCCTCGATTTGGCAATCATCTCCTCGACGTCACAATAGGCTTCAACATTGTATGCGGCGGCAAATTGCTTGGTGCGCTGAAGGTCCCGGTCACACACGGCAACGAACGTGGACTCCGGCAAACGGCTCAGCGCCTTGGCATGCAGATGGCCAACTTTCCCGCAGCCCACGATGGCGGTCCTTAATGCGCGCATTCAGCCTCCTTGGAAAGCAGTGGCTAGTGGCTAGTGTCTAGTGGCTAGTGTTCACAGGCGCTGCAGTCGCGGGAGTTCGCGACCAAGCACTAAGCAACTAGGCACTAGGCACTAGCCACTGCTTCACCTTCCTACGGAATCAACACCACCTTCATAAGTCCCGGTTCGCGGTCATACAAGCGCTTGAACCACATCGCTCCGTCAGCTAAGGGAGGCGTGGCGCTGATCAGAGCTTCGACATCGATCGCCCCGCGCGCCATCAAATCCAAGCAGGCCGGGTACTCGCCGCTCGAGGCACAACTTCCGTACAGGGTGAGTTGCCGCGTGACCACCGTTTGGAGCGGAAGCTCGACCATGGGCTTCAAATTCCCCACCAAGGTGACCGCTCCGCCCTTGCGCACGCAGGCCAGGGCCGAGTTGAGGGAAGGGCTGGTGCCCACCACCTCCACGGCAAGGTCGGCTCCGCGCCCTCGAGTACAGTGCGTCACTTCCTTGGGAACGTCGCACTCATCCGCTCTCAGGGTCAAGTCTGCGCCTAGTTTTTGCGCCAGCTTTAACCTTTCCGCGTCCAGATCCACTGCAATGATCTTTCCACACCCCGCCAGGCGCAGGGCTTGCACCACGAGCAGGCCGATCATCCCTGCGCCAACCACCACCGCCGTATCGCCTAAAGAGATTGGTGTGCGTCCGGCGGCATGAACCGCGACGGATACGGCCTCAACCATGGCGGCGCGTTCAAAGGAGACAGCATCTGGGAGGCGATACAGAATTCGGTGGGGCACTGCAACGTATTCGGCAAAGGCCCCATCTTGTCTATAGTCTTCGCAAGAGACTCCCAGCACCCTGCGGGCGTCACACAGGTTGATCGCTCCGTGCTGGCAGTACCAACACGAGCCACAGTAGATCGTCGAGTCGAAGGTGACGCGATCACCCTTGTACCATCCAGTCGCTTTTTCCCCGACTTCTGCGATCACGCCCGAAGCTTCGTGCCCCATGACGATAGGCGGCCGGCGGCGCCCCGTCGAACCGTCCATCCCATGGACATCGCTGCCACAGATGCCGCAGGCGCGCACCGCGATCAAGACCTCATCCTCGCTGACCTTCGGCTCCGGTAGGTCTTGATAGACAAAATCTTTGTAATCTCTCAGCAATAGAGCTTTCATAGTCACCTTTTCAGTGGCCAGTTCCAGATGCACATGCCACGCTCGCGACCCCCACACCCGGCCCGCCCCGGCTGGTGAAAGCGCCGGCGGCGGGCCGCGCTCTCCCCCAAGTGGGAGAGGGTTAGAATTTCTACGGTATGTTACGGTTGGCGAACGGGGGAATGCAAGGGGCGGAGAAGATGTCAGCAAAATCATTGGTGTATACTCACCCTTACGGTGGAAAGTTCAAATCCTGAAAGGATCGCCCGAGCCATGATTCGCATTCTATTGTTTTGCCCCATGTTTTTTCTCCCGGCGTCGATGCTTCTCGGTCAGTCGCCGCAGCGGACCCAACCCCCGCCACCGCTGATTTCCCCAGAGGTACAGCCTGACAATCGTGTTACGTTTCGCTTCCGCGCCCCTAATGCCAAGGAAGTCTTGCTTGCCCGCGAAGGGAGCGAGCCTGCGCCCATGCAAAAAGACGAGCAAGGTGTATGGAGCATCACCACGGTTCCGCTGGAGCCGGATTTATACGGTTATTCGTTTGTGGCCGACGGCGTGCGCCTGATCGACCCCTCCAACCACCAGATGAAGCCTAACCTGCTCAGCCCTCAGAGTGTCGTGCATGTGCCCGGACCAACTTCTCTGCCGTGGGAGGTGAACGACGTCCCGCACGGAATTATCCATCACCATTTCTACAAATCGGCAATCGTCGGCGACAACCGGGACTTTTACGTTTACACTCCGCCCGCGTACACTCCAAAAGCCGAGAAGCCTTACCCCACGCTTTACCTTTTGCACGGCTTCAGCGATGACGCAAGCGCCTGGACCGCCGTCGGGCAGGCGAACGTGATCCTCGACAACCTGATTGCCCAGGGGAAGGCCAAGCCCATGATCGTCGTCATGCCTCTCGGCTACGGAGCGCCGGAGATAGTTAACCACCCGGTGGGGGCGTTTCACGACCCCAGCCTCCGGCAAAGAAACTTCCAGAGGTTTCGTGACGCTCTTGTCAACGAAGTCATTCCGCAGGTCGAGACGTCTTATCTGGCCTCGAGGGACCGCAATTCACGAGCTATCGCGGGACTGTCAATGGGAGGTGCGGAGTCTCTCTTGACCGGACTGAACACGCTGGACCACTTCGCTTGGATCGGCGCCTTCAGCTCAGGTGGAATTAGCGACGAATTTCAAGTGGACTTCCCAGCCCTCGGCCCGAATGCCAACACCCAACTCCGATTGCTTTGGATCGCTTGCGGCACCGACGACCACCTCATCGAGATAAACCGCAAGTTCCGCGATTGGCTTAAGTCGAAGGGAATTCAGCACACCGACGTCGAGACCCGGGGCGCCCACTCCTGGATGGTTTGGCGGCGCAACCTGGCCACCTTCGCGCCGCTCTTGTTCCAATGAAGCTCAATCTTGACATAAACTTGGGCGGATGGCACCATGAGAGCTTGCGCTGGGGCTTCTCTGGCCCGGCGAAAGTAGCTTCTTCCTATTAGGCATGCCGAAGTGGCGGAATTGGCAGACGCGCTACATTCAGGGTGTAGTGCCCGTCAGGGCGTGGAGGTTCGAGTCCTCTCTTCGGCACCATGCGTCAAGAAATCTCTGCTCATCCGGACGCTAAGTTCGGCTCGTGTTTGAAACTCCCTGGCAATCACTACGTGTCCCAACTCATTCTAGCGCGCTTAATGCCGCCGTTTCAATGTGGGTTGTGGGAGAGGTTTAAGGCCAGCCATTGAAAATGAATAAGTTACCAGCGTGGCCCGTCTAATGACCGTCCGGGGCTTCAACTTGGCCTCAAAAAAGCAGGTCAGGGTTGGAGGAGGGTGAGATTACTCATTGAGGCACTTATGATGAATCGCCGAAGGTTTTTTTCAAGTGGATTTCTAGCTGCGGTGGCGGGGAGTGCGGCAACGATTGGAGGTGTCACGGGGAAAGGCGACATTTCGTCCTCCACACAGCCTAAAATCCTCAACTACAACTCCGAAATGAAGTATCGCCCCATGGGTAATACGGGCATTTTGGTATCGGAGATCAGCTTGGGTGGACTCGTCATGGCGGAGTCGGTGCACAAGTACGCCATCGAGCATGGCGTAAACCTTGTTCATGTGGCCTGGGACTACTTGGGGGGACAGTCGATCAAAACTCTGGGCGCAGGGCTACGGTCCTTGCGCGACAGGTTTTACCTGGCCCTGAAGGACGACTACCCGAGCATCGACGAAGCCCTGAAAGTCCTCAATACTGACCACGTGGATTTCCTGATGTTTAACCGCCACTTTCCCTTTTCGGCTTCCGACGCGAAGATCGCCGAGACCTTCGAGAAACTAAAGAACCAAGGGAAAGTCCGGTTCGCCGGCTTGACCACGCATGGAATGGTGAAGAGTACGACAGCGGCGGGCCTCCGCACCGGATATTACAACGTCGTCATGCCGGTTCTGAACCAGCCCAACTTGGAAGCCATGACCGAGGAGCTTCGCCTGGCGCAGCAGAGGGGAGTCGGCGTGATGGCGATGAAGACGATGAAGGGGCTCAAGGGCCTCGATTCGGAAGTCGCCTACTTGAAGAAACTCCTGAGTAATCCCGCTGTCACGACGGTAACGAAAGGCATCGGCTCTTTCGACATGTTCGACGCCTACTTGGCGGCGCTGAGGGAGCCGCTCACTGGGGCAGAGGACCGAGCCCTTTACCGGTATGCGCAAGCGAATCGCTCGAGCAATTGCATGCTCTGCGACGAGTGCAAGCAGGCGTGTCCGCTTGGGGTTGAAATCTCCACCATATTACGTTGCAAGGATTACTATTATGAACAAATGAAGGATGTGGGGACCGCCCTGCGCACTTATCGCGAGATTCCGTTCGAGAAGGTTGGCAGCGAGAACTGCCGCTTGTGTAAGAAGTGCGAGCCGGCGTGCCCCAACGGGATTGCCATTGTCGAGCGGCTCATGGCGGCGCGCGCGGCGTTCTCGGGTGTGGTCTGAAATGCGAATCATTGTTCTCTGTTTATTGCTGATCTCGGCCGTGCCCCTCCAGGTTGCCGCGCAGGAGGAAGGCGGAGAAGGCGCGGCCCCCGCGGTGATTCCTGCCGCAGCGAAGGAGAGGCTGGCGCGGCTTTTGCCTGACGCTGCGGAAGTCGGGGCAGCGCGGATAGGCGAACAGAAGTTCTATAGCTCCGATCTTTATCAGTACACCGATGGCGGAGCCGATGTTTATCTCGATTATGGTCTGGTGGCGATGGTTCACCAGGAGTACAAGTCATCGAGTACCGACTTCACACTTGACATCTACAATATGGGAATGCTATCGAATGCCTTCGGGATTTATGCCGCCGAAAGCTCGCCGGACTACCACTTCCTGCCCATCGGCGCGGAAGGCTACGGCACCAATGAAATCCTGAACTTCTTCCAGGACGAGTTCTACGTGAAGTTGTCCGCATTCAGCGACAAGGAAAAAACTGGGCCGCTGCTGGAGCGCTTCGCGCAAGTGGTATCTCGGCGGATCGGGCCATCCACCGAGATGCCCGAGTTCCTTAGGCTTTTCCCGGCAGACGGCCTCGCGAGCCACACCTTTAAGTATCTGAAAAAGGCCCCTTTGGGGCATGAGTTTCTCGCGCCTGCAATCCTGGCATCCTACTCATGGGGCGGGAAACCGACGACACTAATCATCTCGAAAGCGACGAACGCATCAGAGGCGGCGGTGAGGGTGGGGAAACTGCGTGATTACTTCGGACGCTCGGGCAAGGCGGTTCCACAACCGGGATTCCCTCCCCCAGCCTTCTCTGGCTCGAACCAGTTGGAGGGCGAAGCCGTGTTTTTCGCTACCGGCTCCTACGCCGTGCTCTGCTTGAATCCACCAGCGGACGCCGGTTCGTTCTTGAAATCGCTTACGGAGCGCATTGCAGAAGAGGGGGATAGGGTGTCGTTTTAGGTGGATTGGTCCGCTGAGATGGTTTTGCTTAGATGGTTTGATCTGCCTTCTCCCGAGGGGAGAGGGTGGACCGCGATGGCGCTTTCACGAGCCATCGCGGGCCGGGTGAGGGGTCAGTTGCACGGCGATGAGGGGACGTCAGGCCGTCCCTCTACAAGTTGTAAGGGGAGTTAACCTATGGCACAGATCGACCGACGAGATTTCTTAAAAAGTGGCGTGGCGGCAGGAGCAGGAGTGGGGATAGGTCTGCTCAATTCACAAGAACTTCTGGCAGCGCCTCTGTCGTTCCTGAGCAATGCTAACGGCCCGCAGCCCAGTCCCCAGCCCCCTGCCCTGAGCATTGCGCATTACAAGACTTCCCCGCTGGAGCCCGACGGCATTTCCGAGGAAGCCAAGCGGCTCACTCACCAGGCCATCGAGGCGCTGGGTGGGATGAACCGCTTTGTTTCCAAAGGAAACATTGTTTGGATAAAGCCCGACATAGGCTGGGACCGTCGGCCGGAACAGGCCGCCACAACCAACCCTGATGTCGTCGCCACTCTGGTGGAGATGAGCTACCAGGCCGGAGCGAAAAAGGTGTTTGTGAGCGACAATCCTTGCAATCCTGTCCGGCTTACCTTTCCCCGCAGCGGGATTCAACAGGCAGCCGAAAAAGCGGGCGCAGAAGTGATATTCCCAGACGAACGGAAATTCAGGAAGATGTCTGTCAGCGGCAAAGTGCTAAAGGAGTGGGAGGTCTACCAGGACGTTATCGAGGCGGACCGGCTGATCAACGTCCCCATTGCAAAGAACCACAACTTGTGCCTGGCGACGTTGGGTATGAAGAACCTGATGGGCGTGATTGGAGGAGCGCGTAACCGGCTGCACCAGGACTTGGGCGGGACGCTTGTTGATCTGGCAGCCTTTCTAAAGCCTCGGCTTGTGGTGCTGGATGCCATCAGGGTTTTAACGGCTAACGGGCCGGTGGGCGGCAATCTTGCGGATGTCAAGCGGAAGGACACGCTGGTGGCGGGGGTTGACCAGGTTGCCGTGGACGCCGTGGGCGCGACCCTGCTTGGTTACAAGCCCGAATCGATCGGCTACATTGCGCAGGGGAACGCGCGCGGTTTGGGCGCCATCGATTTCAGTTCGCTTTCGCCAAAGCATATCGAAATATAAATCTCATGCCCAGGAAGCAACGAACATCGCGGATTGTCTGGCTGCGCCGGTTTACGCAAACGGGTTTCTTTCTCCTGTTCTGCTATCTTTTCTTGCAGACCGTTTATCATCCCATTAACAAGGCTGGCCGGGGCGTCACCTTCTTCTTCAACTTGGACCCTCTGGTGGCGCTCAATTCCTGGCTGGCTTCACACGTTTTGGTTGGGGCGATGCTGCTGTCACTGGTTACTCTGGGGGTGACGTTTGTCTGCGGGCGGTGGTTTTGCGGCTGGGTTTGTCCTTTCGGGGCGCTGCACAATTTCTTCACCAGCCTGCGCGGCGGGCGCGCCAAGCAAAAACTCGAGAGCGGCGGCTACAATCCATGGCAGAAAGCCAAGTACTATGCGCTGGTTGCGTTTCTCGTTGCGGCTCTCGTGGGCGCTGACGTCGTGGGCTGGCTGGACCCGTTTTCCTTCTTCTTCCGTTCCCTCACCACTTCTATCTATCCGGCGTTTAACAAGGCCATCGTGGGGGTGTTCACTTGGGTTTACGATGCCAATCCCGGCGTCGGACGTGTCCGGCTCACGCTGGTGACGGAGCCCATCTACGCGGTTTTGCGCAAATACTTCCTTGCCGTGGACCAACCCTACTACTGGGGAAGTATGCTGATCGGTGCGTTGTTCGTCCTGGTCGTTGCGCTGAACTTCTGGCGCCCCCGCTTCTGGTGCCGTTATGTTTGTCCTTTAGGCGCACTTTTGGGCGTGGTCGGCAAGAACCCCCTCGTTCGTTTGAAGAAGAATGAGGAAAAGTGCAATAGCTGCCGGTTGTGTCTGGCCGACTGCCAGGGAGGGGCCGGTCCAGACAACCTCTGGAAACCTTCCGAGTGTTTCTATTGCTGGAATTGCCAGTCGGATTGCCCTGCTCAGGGTATCTTCCTTACGTCGTCTATCGGTGCCGCTGGCCATGCCGAGCGTGGCGAAGAATCTCGCTCTGAATCCCTCCTCCACACGTCAGAGCGAAGTACTTCGCTACGCTCGGAATGACGCGGCTAGTCGTAGGGGCGAATGGGCGTACACCCCTACTGGAGAAAAAGCACGATGAACCGCTTGTCCAAGTGGATCGGCGATTTCGTTCATCCCCCCAAAGAGGCCCGACTTGATCTGGGGCGGAGAGCGGTGTTAGGGGCCGGCTTGGCCGGTTTGGGTGCCAAGCTCTTGTTTGGCATCTCTCCGCAAGCCTCCAAGCGGTCGTTCAATCCTGCCCTGATTCGTCCCCCCGGGGCGCTTGCCGAAGACGAATTCCTCGCCCGCTGTATTCGCTGTGGCGAGTGCATGAAGGTATGCCCCACCAATGCCATTCACCCTGCCTCTTTGGAGGGCGGAGTCGAAGGCATTTGGACGCCCTTGCTGAACACCTCGATCGGTTACTGCGACTACGAGTGCAATTTGTGTTCGCAGGTGTGCCCGACGCACGCCATTCGCCAGATAGGCGTCCCGGAAAAGCAGAAGATCAAGATCGGCCTGGCATACATCGACAGGAATCGCTGCCTGCCCTGGGCCTATTCGAAGACCTGCATCGTCTGCGAAGAGCATTGCCCCACGCCCAAGAAGGCCATCTGGTTTGAAGAAGTAGAGGTGCGGAATCTTCAAGGCGAGAAATTGACTGTGAAGCAGCCCCGCGTAGACCCCGAGCTGTGCATTGGCTGCGGCATCTGCGAAGCCAAATGCCCCGTGAAAGCGCCGGCGGCCGTGCGCGTCACTAGCGTCGGCGAAACCAGAAACCCCGAGAACCAGATCCTGCTTTCCCCTGATACCTTCGGAGAAGGATAAGTTTGTAAGCCAGATAACTTAGGAGATGCTACGCCCTCTCCCTGGCTGAGAGGTTGTCCCGCGTCCGGCGTGTGTCTTTCCGATGTGATAGTATGGTGCCTTTTTGAAACTCTTAGGAGATAAACCATGGCAAAAGTACTCTTAATAAGCGGAAGTCCCAAAGCGGATGGCAACACCGCGCAACTCATGCACGAGTGCGCGCGCGTGATTCGCGAGCAAGGCGTCGAGGCGGAAGTCATCTCGTTCTCCGAAATGAAGATCGAATCGTGTACGGCTTGTGGGAAGTGTAGTGAATCCGGAGAGTGCAGTTTGCAAGATGGCCTGAACGACATTATCAAGAAGCTCCGAGCCTCGCAGGGCTTCATTGTGGGCTCGCCCGTTTACGTCGGTACGGCGCGTGGTGACGTGATGGCAGCACTCCAGCGCATCGGCTACGTTTCCAGAAAGTCAGACCAGTTCCTTGCCGGCATGGTTGGCGGCGCTGTAGCGGTGGCGGCCCGCGGCGGCCACACCTTCACGCTCCAGGAAATGCTCATGTTCTTCCTGATTAACGACATGATCGTGCCGGGATCGACCTATTGGAACATGGTGTTTGGCCGGCTTCCAGGAGAGGTCTGGCAGGACAAAGAAGGAATCGAGACTGCCCGGCACTTCGCGGTGAATGTGGCCAACTTGGTCAAGAAGTTGCACGGCGACAAGGCGTCAGAGGCATAGACCCACAGATGAACCAGAACATCATCGCCATCGACCTCGGCAATTCCAGCGGCAGAGTGGTCCTCGGGCAGTGGAATGGCAGCACTGGCGCCCTGCGTGAAATCTATCGTTTTCCGAACGAGGCGAAAGAAGAAGGCGGCCACGTGGTGTGGGACATTGAGCGAATTTGGCAGGAGGTTTTAACCGGCCTTGGAATCATTAAAGGACCGAGCGAAGCAACCCTGGTTGGCAATGTGGCGGTGCAGGTCTCCGCGTTGGAGAATTCCCGCTCTCTGGAAGAGATTCAGGCGATTGCATCCCGCCTGACGTTTCCGGAAGGAATTTCGAGCTAATTCCAATCTTGATCAGGCAAAGGAAACCTGTGGATATCGTGCGAAAGCAGATCGCTGGCGAGTGTCTTGCCGAGGTCTTGGGAACCTTCGTTCTCGTCCTCGTGGGAGACGGCATTGTTGCCGCCGCAGTTCTTGTCGGAGCCTATGACCCCCTGGGTGTGGCGGCGGTTTGGGGACTGGCGGTGATGGTGGCAGTGTATTTGACGGGCGGAGTTTCAGGCGCGCACATCAATCCCGCGGTAACTCTGGCCCTCGCTGCATTTAGCAAGTTCCCAAAATGGAAAATCACTCCCTATATCTTCTCTCAAATTGCGGGGGCTTTCCTCGCCGCAGCCGCTCTGTTCTTCTGCTGGCGAGGGTTCTGGCAGCCTGCGGCGAACAAGCTGGGAGTGACCCTCGGCCAGCCGGGGAGTCAAAAGCTGATGATGGTGTTCTCTTGCTACTACCCGAATCCGGGGTCGGTGGGGGTCGGGCCAGCGGATCTTGCCAAGGTTTCAACCGCCACAGCGTTCTTGGTGGAAGCAATGTTGACCATGGTGCTCTTGCTCGCTATCCTGGCCCTCATTGACGAGTCGAATCCCCAGGCGCCGAAGAGCAATCTTGCGCCGATGTTCATGGGACTCACTGTGTCAGCCATGGTCATGCTCGGAGGTCCGCTGACCATGGCCGCCTTGAATCCGGCGCGCGACTTTGGGCCGCGCCTTTTCGGGTACCTGGCCGGTTGGGGGCGGATCGCACTGCCCGGCCCGCGCGGCCAAGAGTGGTGGGTTTACCTCCTTGCTCCCAGTGTGGGAGGGCTGCTGGGTGGAGCAATTTATACCGGGCTTGTGCAGTTCTCCTTCCCTAAGTTCAAAGTGGGGCGCGCGACATAACGCGTAGCCCACTACGTCAGCGACCGGGCGTTTTGCTCGCCCCGAGTCGGCTGATAGAATTATTACTCCGTGGAGAGGTCTCAGATGAAAGCGGCATTCTTAACTGGAATAAGACAGATGGAAATTCGCGAGACGCCGCGACCGGAGATTAGCGACCCGCATGGTGTGCTCTTGCGCGTCGGGTTGGTGGGGGTCTGCGGCTCCGACGTGCATTACTACACGACGGGACGAATCGGGACTCTGGTGGTTAAGTATCCGGAATGGACCGGTCACGAATGCGCCGGAAGAGTGGTGGCCGTCGGGGACCAGGTGAAGACACTAAGGGTTGGCCAGCGCGTGGCCGTGGACCCGCTGATTACCTGCGGGCATTGCGATCAATGCCTGTCAGGACGAGAGCACACTTGCCGCAACCAGAGCTTCCTCGCCTGCCCTGGGCAGGGGCCGGGGGCGCTGGCGGAATACCTCGTGATGCCGGAACGGTCCTGCTATGCGATACCGGATGGCATGACCATGGTGCAAGCCGCGGCAATCGAGCCACTGTCGATTGGTGTGTACGCGCAACGCCTGGCGCAGATGCAGCGGGGCGCCAAGATCGCCATCCTGGGTTCCGGCCCCATTGGATTGTGCGTGCTGCTGGCGAGCCGCGCCGCCTGTAGATGTACCGTCTACGCTACCGATCTTCTCGACGAGCGCCTCGCCATGGCCCGGCGCTGCGGGGCAACGTGGACGGGAGATCCGAAACAAATCGACGTGGTTCGCGCCATCCGTGAGCTCGAGCCGTTAGGAGTGGATTTCGTTTTCGAATGCGCTGGCCAGCAGGAAACACTCGATCAGGCAATCGAGCTACTCAAGCCGGGCGGAACGGTACTGATGATCGGCATTCCGGAGGTCGACCGGGTCAGCTTCAGCATCCACGCCATGAGGCGCAAGGAGATAAGACTTCAGAGCGTGCGCAGGCAGAACCAGTGCATGGCTCCCGCAATCGAACTAGTATCCAAGGGTGACATCAACCTCGATCAAATTGTAACTCACCATTTCCCTCTAGCCGAAACCAAGCAGGCTTTCGACCTGGTCGCCGACTATCGCGACGGTGTGGTTAAAGCCATTGTCCATGTGGCCGAATGACGGCTGTTAGTCCCTACTTAAGGAAAGGAATGTAGGCGGGAACGCGACGCCGGTATTCCAGGAACTGGTCGCCAAATCGCGAAGCGAGTAGCTTATCCTCAACTCGAACCCGAATCTCTGTGCCCACAGCGAGGAGTAGGATTGCCGGCAGCAGCAATGACAGGGGCGTTGCCAGCACCAAGCCCGTACCCAACAACGCGCAAAACATTGAACTATAGATGGGGTGGCGGACCGCGCTGTAGGGACCGGATCGCACCAGTTGGTGGTCAGTGCTGAGGCCGGCATCAAGCCGCCACTGCCGTCCCAACGCGCGCGTGCTGGTCCAGGAGAGAATGCTTGCGGCTACGAAAAGGAGAGAGGAGATTACAATCCGCCAAGCTCCTGGCGATCGCGTCCAAAAGCTGCCCTGCCACGCGAGTGCATACGCAACGGCGATCGCCGGCATACCCCACCGGGCGCGCCGGTCCAGACTTGCCGGGCGCCCAGTGCTTCGTTTGAATACGCGAAGAAGAAATGGAGTCATCCAGGCGACCCATCCGGCTGCCAAGATGACATATGCGTAGGCAGGCATATCAAATCGTCAATCGTCAATCGTCAATCAGCAATTCCCTCAGGGCCATCGCTTGAATTGCTTGCTGAGCGCCAAGCCCTGCATCTGGTAGGAAGAGCCTATTTGGACGCCATAGATTTTCTCCGGGCGCGCCAGCATAGGACTATAGACGAGCCTGCCCACGATCTGCCCGTGCTCGATGAGAATGGGTACTTCATGCGCCCTTACTTCCAGCACGGCGAGTGTTCCCAATACGTCGCTCAGGCCATATCCGAAACCCGGATCGAAGAATCCTGCGTAGTGGACGCGGAACTCTCCGATGGACTGATCGTACGGGACCATTTCCGCTGCATAGTCCGGCGGCACGCGAACCTTTTCCTTGGACGCCAGCAAGTAAAAATCGCCCGGGTCCAGGACGATGCCGCGCCCTGGCACCGAGTAGACGGCGTCCCAGTACTCTCTTGGATCGTGGAAGTCGCGTACGCCAAGATCGATGATCGGGGCATGTTTCTTAGCTCGGAAAGCCACAAGCTCAGTTTCACCCTCCGCGTTAAGTCTCACGGAAATGCGCAGCCCCTTGTTGATGTTGGCCTTTACTGGGCCTTCCGCATCCTCGTACACCAGGTTTTCCCTCTCGTCCAACTCCGCCAAGGGGCCGTCGTGAGAAGGCGGATTGCCTCGGATGAAACGTAGTTGATTCAGTTTCATTCCCGTCCGCACCTGAATGGTAAATGTGCGCGACACGATCTCGGCAAAAAGCCTCCCGCGATAACCAGGGCGAACACGCTCGAACTCAGTACCGTAATCCGTTATCAGTCTGGTGAATATATCGAGCCTTCCCGTCGTGCTTTTGGGATTGGCCCGCGCCTCCACGTTCTTCGGCAGGCGCAACTCCTCCATCAACGGCACAATATAAACACAGCCCGGCTCGAACACGAACCCTCGAATTAAATCAACCTTGTTGATCAGCAGCGTGGCGACCTTATCTTGGACAGTGGATTCTGGGCCAGGCAGGAAGCTGGCGCGGACGCGGTACGCAACCTCACCCAGCCGCAGATCGATGCTGGCGGGCTGAATCTGCTCCTCGGCGATCTCTTCACCGGCCTCGATGCGCCCGCTTGCGATCAGTTCTCTAATGGTCTGAGTGGGGAGGATACCCGTGGTCCGCGCGGAGATTTGCCCTGTTGTCAAGTTTGGAAAGAGGCTGTTGCCTGGTGCGCCCATTGTGTGATTCTCCCGGGGGCAAGCTGAAATTGTTTGCCAGCCATTCGAGTCTATCACGGCACGGGGGCGCGGACATCCGCCTTTGAGGTTGTCATTACGAGCGAAGCGCGGAATCTCGCCTCGTCTTGAGAACACTCAGAGCGCGATGCTTCGTTTAGAATGACAGCTTGGAAGGGCGTTACCTACTTCCCCACAGTTTGATTCGAAATCTGAATAAAAGGGAAGCACTCGGGGATGTGGGTGTCGTAGACGGCGTGGCGGCTCCAGACCCAGGCGGGGTGAGGATTGAGTTCGTTGCCGCCCGGTTTCAGGAGTTCGAATCGTCCAAAGAATATCCTCCAGATGTCGCCGTCTTTGGGTGGCAGAGAACGGCCCGCCGCCAGGTACTTCATTCCCTTCCAGGGGAAAGCCAGTTCCACGGTCCAGCCTTTGTCAGGCACTGAGTTGTCGTTGATTTTTCCGTCCACGTGGACGGCATGCAGGAGGCCCGGAAACTCCCAATTCAGAAACGCCCAGCGGAGCCCGCGGGGATGAGTTCCCACCCAGAAAGACTGGTCTGAGCGGTCGAAGTCGCCTCCAAAGGTCAGGGCGTTATTCTTGAAGATGTCGAACTCGGGCACGTCGAAAACACCGCCCTTCTTGTAAGCGTCGCGCCAAATGAAGAACACCTGGTAAGTCGTGCCGAGGGCGTTGATCTCGAACTCCGAATAGGCATCACCGCCGTCGATGAACACCTCGGCGTCGTTCTCCTGGAAAATCAGCGAACCGGGCCTAGTCAGGTGGGCCTCAACGTAGGGCTCTTCAAGCCATATGCCAACGTATAGATATTGGTCATCCCACAAGACGGCGGCGCGCGTGTCGTAGAAGCCGCCCTGTCCCGTAACCATGTCCACAAAGCGCGGAGACTTTTCCGCCATCTGCCAGGAAGGCTCATCGAGCCGGCCGTCAACCACAATGGGCCCCGCCGCCCGGCGCGCGACATAGTGCGCAATATCCTTCGCCGTACAACCGTAACTCCCTGTGCCTTCCCTCATCCAGGCCTGACCGCCGCTCGCAGCGCCGGTTCCGCCCTTGGCACCCTCCGCCGCGTTAATGACAGGCTGTGCGCAACGTAGCAACGCGAAAAGAATGAGTACACCAACCAGTTTCCATGCGTGTTTCATGATAGGGTTCCTCCAGACGACATTTGCAAGTGAGCCGAGTGCCGTTCATGTTTGCTCTCGATCGGCGATCTTGTTTCGAGCTCCAGCCTCGCGTCATTGTCGCGGGCGGAGCCCGCCTTGGAGTGCGGCCCCCCCAGTCCGCGCCGATTCAGTCCCGGTTGACACCACGCGCGGCCTCGCCAATGGCTTTGAGCTGCCTCAGAAAGGGCTGGGCAATGAGGCCCGTCGGGCTGGTGGGGACGTCCCACGTCACAACCCCACCGTGCTGCAAAATCGCGGCACTCCATTCCACCACCTGGCCGTCCGAAAAGCGGGGTTCGCCCCCGCTCCACCTCTGGCCAAGGTAGCTCAGCATATGAAACTGCTTCATGTCCACGAATCGCCCCCCGCAGCGCACGCGTCCCGGTTCGTCAATCTCTCCGGCAGTGTAATCCTCTTGTTCGCTCTCCGCGATAATCGGGTAGGTGACTCCCGGATTGAAAGCGACAGCGCTTTGTGGATTGCCTTTGCGCGCGGCTTCGGCAAAAGTTTTGAAATTGGGCGGCGTGCAGGAGCGATACATGGCGTTCGGCCAGTAACAGCCGTCAAACCACCATCCCCAGACCTTGGCGCACCATCTGGCGGACCATTCCCCAATCACATTCTCCCACTTGCGTTGAAAGTTGGCGTTGCGTTCAGGCCCCCTCGTCCACTCGAGCTTCTTCATCGCCACCTCGTCCCTGTCCGGAGCTCCAGCCGGCAAGTAGACCATCAAGCGGATGTGCTTGCGCTCGAGAGCCTGGGAGAGGTCGAGAACGAGGTCCCGCCTGGAACATTTACTGGGGCGGATTCCCACATAGGCATCATAAGTCCGGTTGGGCGAGAGGTAGTGTCCCGAGTTCTGGCCGATCGTGATGACCAAGTACCCCGCCCCTGCGGACTGGAGTTGGTCTGCCAGACCTTCAACATCGAATCCGTCCACCAACCGGTTCCACTCCGCCGCCGGCAGGTCCGAACTCTTACCCAAGTAATGAATAAAGACTCCCCAGCGCGCCCGGTACATCCATTCCGCGCGATCTTCTGCCGCTGCGCCACACCTTGCCAGGCAGAGCAGCTCAAGGGTCATGATAACCGCTGTGCCAACCCTTTCGCGTATCATCTCAGTCCACCTCATCATAGCGAACGAGAGAGTTTACACGCTGCGTTCGACTTTAGAAAGTGCCGGTTTAGGAAGTGGTTTAGGAAGCACCGGAAATTCTCTGCCCTGCGTGGATGGGAAGGTGTAGAATCCCCGGTCGGCATGGAACGCACTTCGATAAAGGGGGATAACGTGAAAAGGCGCGTATGTGAACAAGTTCTGCGGCTGTCTCTGGTATTGGTGATCATTATCAGTTTATGTCCGCGCGCGGAAGCCGCATCGAAGACGGTGTGGCAGATTGGCAAATTCGATCAGTCATCCGGTGAGTTCAATCAGGGCGAGGTGCGGCCGCCTGCGGCTGCCGCTGAACAACCCGGGACCGACGTGCTCTACATAGTTGGGAAGAGCAATCCGGAAGCGGACTGGCCCGCCTTTCAGCCGGGTTCGGCGAATGGCAGAGCGGGGTTCCGGCCGCACCCTTACACGATCCAATTCGATTTGCCCGAAGCTCCGCGCGGCCTCTACACGCTCAAGGTGGCGTTGCTGGTTGAAACCCCGCGAGTCTCACGCCTTCAGGTGGAAATCAACGGGCGCCGCGCGCTGTTCTTTCAGCACCCCAAATTGAACTACGCCGCGGGCGATGGCAGCAGCGTATTCGAGCCCGCGTACTCCGCGGACACCCTTGAGGCCGACCTGCCCACAGATTTCCTCAAGGAGGGAACGAACGAGCTGGTCTTGACCGCAATCGATGCGCCCGCCGAGCGTGATGACGTCAGCAATCCCGGAATTTTCTACGACGCCCTGGAACTCGAACAAGACCCCGACCGGAGCTTCTCATCCGGCGAGGTCACTGTTCAGGCGCTGCCGACGATTTTCTATGAGCAGAAAGACGGCCGGCTGGTCGAGTTAGTGGACGTCTATATCCGTCACAACTCCCCATCGAAAGGCGGCCAAGCGGTGTTGAGCTTGGGCAAGGAGAAGTTCACCGCGAAACTTTCCGCCCGCTGGGATTTCGGCGAGCAGTTGGTGGAGTTTGCAGTTCCCGAATTTGCGCCCGGCGCCAAGGCAGAGGTGGCCGTCAGCGTAGGCGAGCGCTCGAAACGGTTCCCGCTGGTTCTTGACCCGGCAAAGAAGTGGAACATCTTCATCGTGCCTCACACTCATCTGGATGTCGGGTACACGGATTACCAGGCCAAGGTGGCGGAAGCTCAGAGCCGGACGCTGGACGAGGCCATTCAGATGATTCACGATCATCCGGACTTTCGCTTCAGCCCGGATGGTTACTGGTGCGTGCGACAGTTCCTGGCAGGGCGCAGTGAAGAAGAGCGGAAGCAGCTTTTCCAGATGATCGAAGAAAAGAAGATCTTTGTGCCTACGGTGGAGGCAAGCCTCCTGACCGGTTTTCCCAGCCTGGAAACTCTTTTGCGCTCGCTTTACCCGGCGTTTCGGTTCAATCGGGAGCACGGCGGCGACGCCGATTATGCCAACATCACGGACGTCCCCTCTTACTCGTGGTCCTACGCTTCGGTGCTGGCGGCGGCGGGGCTGAAGTACTTTGCCGCCGGAAGCGACAACTACCGCGCTCCCGTTCTTCTCCAGGGCCGCCTGCACGAGAAGTCGCCGTTTTGGTGGGAAGGGCCCGACGGCGGAAAAATCCTGATGTGGTATTCCCGGCACTACCATCAGGTACTAACGTTGTTCGGTATACCGCCTCAAATTGCGGGCGGGCGCGATTCGTTGGCGCGTTTTCTCCAAATCTATTCGCATCCTGATTACAAATCCGACGCAACGCTGATTTACGGCACGCAGGTCGAGAATACCGACCTGTTCCCGCAGCAAGCAACCCTGGCCGAGGAGTGGAACACAATTTACGCCTACCCCCGGCTGCGATACTCGGGTTTTTCTGAAGCGATGGGCTACATCGCCGGACAGTTCGGAGACGCCATTCCGGTGGTGCGTGGCGACGGCGGGCCGTACTGGGAAGATGGCATTATTTCCACGGCGCGTTCGGCGGCCCTCGAACGGGAGACGGAACAGCGCGCCCTGGCGGCGGAGAAGTTCTCCACCCTCAGCAGCTTGGCTAACCCGCGCCTTCAACCGGAGGATGAGGCGCTGAAACGGCTTTGGCTCAACATGGTGCTTTATGACGAGCACACCTGGGGAGCGGCGGGCAGCGAGTCGAATCCGAAAAGCCAGGAAACAATTGGGCAGTGGGACGTTAAGGAAAGTTTTGCCGCCCAGGCCAAGAAGGACGTTGATTACGTGCTGCGGCGAGGCTTGGGCGCGCTCGCGGACTACATCTACGACCCACAGGGGACGCTGCTGGTTTTCAATCCCCTCAGTTGGCAGCGCTCCGGCATGGTAGAGATGGATTTGGACAAAGGGCTTGAACTCGTCGACCAAGTCACGCACGGCGCGGTCGCTTACGAAGTTCTCTCCACAGGGCCGGCTTACCGGCGTGTCCGCTTCCTTGCCCAGGACGTGCCCTCGGTCGGTTACAAAGCTTACGCGCTAAAAGAAACCAAAGAGGAGCCCGCGACTCCGGACGCGACTTCAGAAGCTACGATGGAGAATAAGTACTACCGGTTGGTGCTCGATCCCGACAGCGGCGCAGTGAAGAGCATTACCGATAAGGAACTGAATCAGGAGTTGGTGAATGCCTGGAGCCCCTATCGGTTCGATCAATACCTCTACGTCACCGGCGCCGATCAAACTCCCAACCGCCTGATTCAATATCGGCCTGCCTCGCCGCTCCCTGAGCTCACGGTCCACAACTCGAGTGCAGGGCGTCTGCTATCGGTGACCAAACAGCCATTCGGGGTAGTGGCGCATCTCGAAAGTTCTGGTGTGAACACCCCACGAATCGAGACCGAGGTGATTCTGTTTAGCCGGGAGAAGAAAATCGAGTTCATCAACCATGTGAACAAGGCGGAGGTGTACACCAAGGAAGGCGTTTACTTTGCTTTTCCATTGGCCATGGAACACCCGCAGTTTCGTTACGAGATTCAGAATGGATTCGTCGACCCCAGCCGCGATCAACTGCCCGGAGCCGGCAAGGAGTGGTTTTCCGTGCAGCACTGGGTAGCGGCGGAGCAGGGCGGCGTGACGGCAGCGCTGGTTCCGGTGGACGCTCCGCTGGTTGCTTTGGGCGACATCGTCCGCGGGACGTGGCCGCTGGAGTTTGGCCAACGCCCCGGCACGATCTTCTCTTATGTGATGGATAACTACTGGGACACGAACTATGCCGCGGGCCAGGGCGGAGACTTCACCTTCCGTTACGTGCTCATCAGCGGCAGGAACCTCGAGCCCGGCTACTTGAGCCGGCTGGGCCGCGAAGAGATGTCACCGCTTGAACTCGACCAAATCACCTCTCAGGACAAAGCGGTCAACTCTCCGCGACCCTTGGATGCGGTCCAGGCGAGTTTCCTCGAAGTGAATGATCCTGATGCCGTTCTCGTGACCTGGAAGAAGGCAGAGGACGGCCAGGGCACGATTCTGCGTTTTGTGGAAGTGGCCGGCAAAGAAACCTCGGTCGAGGTGCAAACGCCGGTTTTCGAAGTGAAGTCGGCATGGCTTAACGATGCCCTGGAAAGAAAGCAGGGGCCGCTTGCGGTTACTTCCCACGGCTTCCGATTTTCCGTCAAACCATTTCAAATCGTGACCGTGCGGTTGGAGGCAGCAGCGAATCTGAAGTGATGCCAACCTCCGCGCTCCTCCCACCCGAGTCCTGTCCCTGGGGGAGGGTCTCCCGCTGTGGCTGGTGAAGTGGCACGGGCACTCTTGCCTGTGTTTGACGGAGCAATGTGTGAGCCTTGGACACAGGCAAGAGTGCCCGTGCCACTTCACCAGCCGTCGCAGGCCGGGGTCACGTCCGGGGCGAGGAGGCACCAGATCGGCTTAAGGCCAAGTCTTATGTCCCCACCCCAGCCCGGGGTCTCTCCCTCCGCACATATTCCCTTTCGATTACCGGCTCAGACTCACATTCCGCCGCGATAACGGTCACAGGGTCGTCGGGCGGCGTCAGCGGGAGTCCCGTAAACCTAACTGAGATGCCGTCCTGCACGAAATCCACTTTCTCCCGTGAGGCAAACAAGCGCGCCGACTTCACCTTGCTGCGCAGCCCGCCAATAGCCACCACCGTGGGCGGTTTGTAGTATTCGAGCGTTTTTGTTCCCGCCGTTTGCGCCGGCCAGAAGTGGACGTGAATGTAAAGCGTGTTCCCTTTACGAGTGTAACCGGCGAACGTGTGCCGGCTTGCCGTGCAGGGTTCCGATTCATAAATGGTTGACCCATTCCCTTTCATCCATTTACCCACTTGGGCAAGGATGTTGACTGATGGCTCAGGCACCGAGCCATCCGCCCTCGGGCCGATATCCAACAGATAATTACCGCCACGATTCGCGCAAGTTACCAGGTTTCGGATGATAGTTCTGTTACTTTTCCAGTTGTCGTCCGCTTCGGCATAACCCCAGCTATCATTCATGGTCATGCAGGTTTCCCAGGCACGGCCTTTCTGTGCAGCGCGAATTTCCTGTTCCGGCGTCGAGAAGTCTCCCAGCAGGCCGTTCCGGTTGTTGACGATGATGTCCGGCTGGAGTTTGAATACCATCTCGTTCATCTTCTTGGACTCCCACTGCTCCGGGGTTAGAGGCCAATCCACGTCGTACCAGAGAATGTCGATTTTCCCGTAATTGGTCATCAACTCCCGTATCAGGCCGTGCGTATATTCCACAAAGCGTTGTCGCGCCGCCTCATCGCTAGCGCAGCGAACGCCGTCCGGATGGTGCCAATCCATGAGCGAATAATAGATGCCCACTCGGAGTCCCTCAGCTCGGCAGGCTTCCACATATTCCGCCACCAGGTCGCGACTCGGCCCCTGTTTTGTGGCGCAGTAGTTGGTCAGTTTCGAATCCCAAAGGCAGAAACCTTCATGGTGTTTGGTTATCAAGACCATGTACTTCTGGCCGGCTTGCTTGGCCAGCTTGGCCCAGGCCCGCGGCGCATTCGGCTGCGGCTTGAAAATCTTGGCCAGCCCCTCGTATTGGGGCACGGGTATCCCTTCCATCTCCATGGCCCACTCATGATGGCCAATAAGGCTATAGAGGCCCCAGCAAATCATCATGCCGAACTTGGCTTCATGCCACCATTTCATACGGCGCGAGCGGTCCGCCAGAAGCTCGGGACTTTCCACTTCAATCTGGCTGGGCTTTTCCGCGGGGGCTTCAACTTTTCCGCAACTTGCATTGAACCCCGAGGCGGCAAGGGCAGCTCCGGTTCCGATCAGAAAAAAGGAATCACGCCTGGAAATCTGATTTTCCAGCATAGTCGCCCTCCGTGAGCTGCCCCTCAGTCTTCGCCTTATATCCCCACCTGGGCTCTGGGCCGCTCCTTCCGCACGTATTCGCTGTCGACTGTGGGCTCAGACTCGCATTCCGCTTCAATGACGGTAATGGGCTGGTCTGGCGCGTCGTGCGGGAGGCCCGTGAACCTCACGGAGATGTCGTCCTGAACGAAATCCACTTTCTTACCGGAGGCAAACAAGCGGGCCGACTTGACCTTAGTGCGCAGCCCTCCGATCGACAGCACGGTGGGTGGTTTATAGTAATCGAGAGCTTTGGTCCCCGCCGTTTGAGCCGGCCAGAAGTAGACGTGGAAGTAAAGCGTGTTTCCCTTACGGGTGTAATCGCCGTAGGTGTGCCCATCCGTCTTGCAAATTTCGGATTCGTAAATCGTAGGCCCATTCTTGCTCATCCATTTACCGACCTCGGTAAGGACCTTTACGGACGGTTCTGGCACGGAGCCGTCCGGCTTCGGGCCAATGTTCAGCAGGTAGTTTCCGCCGCCATTGGCGCAGCTTACGAGGTTCCGGGCGATCGTCTTGGTGCTTTTCCATGCATCGTCGGCCTCCGCATAACCCCAGCTATCGTTCATGGTCATGCACGATTCCCAGGCGCGTCCTGCCTTTTCAGCGTGAATTTCCTGCTCCGGCGTCGAGAAGTCACCAGGCAGGCCATTCCGGTTGTTGACGATGATGTCCGGCTGAAGCTTGAACACCATCTCGTTCATCTTCTTGGACTCCCACTGCTCAGCGTTGAGAGGCCAATCCACGTCATACCAGAGAACGTCGATCTTGCCGTAATTGGTCAACAGCTCTCGAATCAGGCCATGCGTGTATTCGACAAAACGTTGGCGCGCCGGCTCGTCGGTCGCGCAGCGCGCGCCGTCTGGATGGTGCCAATCCATCAGCGAGTAATAGAATCCCACACGCAGGCCCTCCGCCCGCGCCGCTTCCACATATTCCGCCACCAGGTCGCGCCCCGGACCCTGTTTTGTGGCGCAATAGTTGGTCAGTTTTGTGTCCCAATTACAAAAGCCTTCATGGTGCTTGGTGGTCATCACCATGTACTTCTGGCCGGCTTGCTTGGCCAGCTTGGCCCAGGCCCGCGCCGCATTCGGCTGCGGCTTGAAAATCTTGGCCAGCCCCTCGTATTGGGGCACCGGGATACCCTCCATCTCCATGGCCCACTCATGATGGCCAATCACGCTGTAAAGTCCCCAGTGAATGAACATGCCGAACTTGGCTTCATGCCACCACTTCATTCGGCGCTCGCGGTCGGCAATGACTTCAGGACTTTCCACTTCAACCTGCCTGGGCTTTTCCGCCGGGGCTTCTACTTTCCCGCAACTTGCGTTAAACCCCGAGGCAGCCAGGGCAGCTCCGGTACCGATAAGGAAAAAGGAATCACGCCTGGAAATCTTGTTTTCTAACATGGCTAAGCCTCCCTAATTCGAATCATAGGTGCAGAAGGTGTAAAGGCATTATGTTGTCGGTCCCCTCGCAGCGGCCACCCTTGTGGCCGCGGCCACAAGGGCCGTCCCCACAGCCCGACTTGCTCCCACCTTCTCACTCTCATCCAAAAGTGTGCAAAGCTTACTTCTCCAACGTCGGCTTGTCAATGATTTGCCGCAGAGATTTGCCGTAGAGTGGCGAGGTAAACTCATGCTTGTCCAAATTATGGCTTTGAGGTAACCCCGCCGCCACAAAATCCAGACCGCCGTCTACCGACCAATTCTGCCATTTCGTGGAAACTCTAACTGAGGTAGACTCTGCTAACAGGAGTTCAAGCGTTTCCAGGAGGGAGGATTAGATGCCTGCTAAGAAGGAAGTCATGGTAGGGATCGACATGGGAGGGACGCGCATGCGCGTCCTGTTGGTGAATGCCGAGAACAAAATCCTGGGGATGCAGCGAGCGCCCACCAACCCCAAGCAGAAACCCGAACATATTGTTGCGGACCTTGCTGTTCTGGTTGAGGCCACGGTGCAATCCGCTAACCTGAAGCTCTCTGACGTGCGCGCTCTGAGCATCGGGGTGCCGGGAGCGGTCGACCCCGAAAGCGGTATGGTTCACCATGCGCCGAATTTGGGGTGGAAAATGGTGGCGCTGGGCCCCAAGCTGAAAGCTTTGCTCAAAGTCCCGGTGTTTGTCGAGAATGACGTTAACGTGGGAGTGATGGGGGAATACGCCCTGGGCGCCGGCCAGGGCGCGCAGAAACTGGTGGGAATCTTCGTAGGGACAGGAATTGGCGGAGGGATCGTCATGGGCGGGGAGCTCTACTTGGGCGCTCGCGGCGCCGCCGCCGAGGTCGGCCACGTCGTAATCGAGATGAACGGGCCCCTTTGCGGGTGCGGGAACCGGGGATGCGCAGAAGCCTTGGCCAGCCGCACCGCCATGGAACGCGACGTCCGTGACGCCATAAGGCGAGGAGAAAAGAGCATTGTCCTGAAACTTATGCAGGAGCGGGGCAGAGCGCGCATGACCAGCAGCATTATTGAAAGAGCCCTGAGAGAGCATGATCCCGTCATGGAAAAAGTCATGGAGCACGCGCAGTTTTGCCTGGGCATCCTGGCGGCGAACGTCGTCAATGTGCTCGACCCTGAATGCGTGATTATTGGAGGAGGCATCGCCGGACGGCTGGGCAAGGATTACGTGGCCCCGATCAGACAAACCGCTTACCAGTACTTCCTTCGCCGTCACGATGCCCGGCGTGTAAAGATTGTTCCCGGTGTACTTGGCGACGACGCAGGGCCGTTGGGAGCCGTGTTCCTGGCACGGCAGCGGTTAGGGACAAGCCGGTGAACCGCAGGGGCACGCCATGGCGCGCCCCTGCCAGAACTCACAACTACCATGAGCCGTCCGGATTACGCCCGTATTGCCCTTCTCATTGTCCTCGCTGTCGTGCTGTACTTTGTCTTCCGCATCCTCGAGCCATTTCTGCCCGCACTGGTTTGGGCGGCTGTTCTGGCCTCGGTGTTCCACTCACTGTTTACTTCCCTCTCACGCCGGCTGCGCCATCCACGCTGGGCGAGCGTACTTACCTGCGTTTTCGTCACCGTGGTCATCTTGCTGCCCGCCCTGTTTCTTTTCCTCCTGTTGGCTAAGGAGTCCGTTGTCGCTTACAAGGTGCTTCAGGAGCACCTGGCGGGCGGTGGCCCGGCATCGTTGGACACCCTCCAGAAAACTTCGGCCTACACGTGGTTCCTTGCCAAAAGCCAGAGTCTGGGTATGCCCAAGCCGGATCTGGGCGCCGTGGTAACCAAAGGCGTTGGTTTTCTGAGCAGCTTTCTTGTCAGCCGGAGCGCGCAGGTTTTCTCCGGCATTACGCGTTCCGTCATCAACTTCTTCGTGACGATATTTACCTTGTATTATCTCCTTCTGCGGGGGCGAGATATGCTTAGCGAGCTCCGGCAGTTGAGCTTTATCCGCCCCGAGCACGAAGATCGGATTATTGAGCAATTTCGCGCGATCGCGTTCGCAACCTTCGGAGGGAGCCTCGCCACGGCAGCGATTCATGGCACAGCAGATGGAATTATCTTTCTCATTTTCGGCTTGCCCTCTCCTTTGCTTTGGGGCGCTGTTATGGCTTTCTTGTCGCTAATCCCGCTGATCGGCACGGGCCTGGTCTGGATTCCTCTAGCGGTTTATTACATATTGAAGGGTTCGGTGCTGAGGGCAATCCTCCTGATCGTCGCCTTTGGCGCGGTATCGGGAGTTGTCGATTATATCGTTAAACCGCTATTGATCAGACGTGGAACGGAGATTGACTCACTCTGGGTTCTGCTGAGCGTACTTGGCGGCATCGGAGTTTTCGGTTTCCTGGGCTTGTTCCTCGGACCGTTCCTGGTCGCGCTTCTCCTGGTGTTGATTGAGATTTTCAAAGTCGAATTCCGCGAAGAACTGGGGGGAAACACAACCCCGGCGTAGTTGCGTGCGAGCGAGACGCCCTCGTCTCTCAATCTGAGGCGTACAGCACATGGTAAGTCGGCGCGATTTTCTCAGTCTCTCCGCCGCCACGGTGCTTGGCGGTGGATTTGTTCTCCCAAGCCGCATGGCCATTGGGGATGAGCACCCAAAGAACGAACCGCTGCAAAAACAACTGGCTGCGGACCCGCAGCGGCCCCAATATCACCTGCTGCCCCCCGCGAACTGGATGAACGACCCCAACGGCCCCATCTTTTGGAAGGGCCAAGCCCACATGTTTTATCAGCACAATCCCCACGGGGCTTTTCCGGAGAGCATGCACTGGGGGCACGCCGTCAGCTCCGACCTGGTGCACTGGAAGCACCTTCCCATCGCGCTCGCGCCCACCCCCGGGGGGCCTGACAAGGATGGGTGCTGGTCCGGCTGTGCCGTGGTTGACGGGAACGTCCCGACACTTGTTTACACGGGTGTCTTTCCCCAAGTCCAATGCCTGGCGAGAGGCGACGACGGAATGATGACTTGGCGCAAATTTGCCGGCAATCCCGTCATCGCCGCGCCTCCACAGGGGATGCAGACCACGGGATTCCGCGATCCCTGCGTCTGGCGCGAAGCGGACGAGTGGTATCTGGCGATCGGGTCCGGCATCGAAGGCGAAGGTGGTACAGTCCTGCTTTATCGCTCGAGAGATTTAATGCACTGGGATTATCTCCACCTGCTCTGCAAAGGCAGAAGGGATGAACTCCTGCCGGGGAAGGACCCGGTCAGCACTGGTGAAATGTGGGAATGCCCGGACTTCTTCCCGATGGCTGACAAGCATGCCCTCCTTGTCTCCACCCAGGGCGCCGTCATTTATTCCCTGGGCGCTTACGCAAATCACTATTTCCGTCCCGAGCTTCAGGGCAAAGTGGATCTTGGGGATTCCTACTACGCCGCCCGGAGCATGATGGACGAGCAGGGTCGCCGAGTTCTTTGGGGATGGATCAGGGAGGGGCGCAGCGACGCCGCACAGCGCGCCGCCGGTTGGGCCGGAGTTATGTCACTGCCCCGCGTTGTTTCGCTCGCGGCTGACGGGAGGCTCCGCATCACTCCTGCTCCCGAACTTGAAACTTTGCGCGGCAAACATCACCACTTCGCTGGACAGCCGGCGCGCGGCGCGTTCTCCATTCGTGGAGACAGCCTGGAGATTCAAGCCGAGTTCGAGCTGGGAGCATCTGGCGTCGTGGGCTTGACGGTGCGTAGTTCGCCAGGTGGGGAAGAGCTTAGCTCGATCACGTACAATCGAACGAAAGCTCAATTTCTGGTTGAACGCGAACATTCCAGCCTGAGCCCGGATGTGGACCGCGGACCCCAGGGCGGATCGTTCACGCTCGCCGAGAATGAAACGCTGAAATTGCGTATTTTCTTGGACGCTTCGGTCATCGAAATCTTCGCCAATGATCGCGCTTGCCTCACCAGCCGCATTTACCCGTCGCGGCCCGACAGCCTCGGTATCGGCACGCTTGCGAAAGGGGGCGGCGCTCGCTTGAAGGCCCTGGACGTTTGGGAGATGCGCCCCATTTCTCCCGATAGATTAGCAACGTAGTTCCGGGCGCGACGAACGGGAAGATTGCAGACTGCCGTAGTCGTACAGGCAAGACGGAGGTCTAGAATCGTGCAAACGAGTCCACGGTCCATTGGCAGGGAAAGGTTCGGAGAACTCTGCAGGGCTCTATTGAGGGAACAGTACCCTGCGCTTGAGGCATTCTCGGCGCCAGATAAGGGCATGGACGCCTATGATCCTGCTTCCCTTACCATCTTTCAGTTTTACTTTCCTAAGCAGCACCCCCTCAAAAAAAAGGTTGAAGCGGATTTGAAGAAGGCTGGCAACCAGCCTCGTCCTTGCACGGCGTGGGTTTTACTTCTCCCGGACGATCCAACGCCAGGATTTTGGGACTGGATAAGGGACAAGCAGGGGCCTCAATACTCGTTCACGATCACTGTATGGGGAGAAACGGAAATCGAATGCCGCCTCAGAAAACATCCCACCGTGAGAAAGCATTTCTTCCCGACGGACGGGAACGACAATTCCTCGCGCCACTTGGAGGACATCAAAACTAAGGTCATTAAGCCGATCAAGCGGTGGCTCGATTCTTCCGTGGTGCCAGCCTTGAAAGGTAATCGGTCGATGGTGTCGTTTGAGCGTGTGCCAAGACAAAGAATTGGCGTTCCTCTCGGCGAGTCGAGTACCGAGTTTAGTAACGAAATTGTCGCCACACTGGCTTCGCATCCTGCTGCACGGAGCCCTCTCTTCGATGATGCGCGCGACCAGCACTTTCCTGAACAACTCTCCGCTTTCCAGAAACTCGACGTTCGATTGGCGCAGCTCGTCTCAGGCCTCGCGACCTTCGCCCGGGCCGGAGCGGATAGAATTGCAACAGCGACGGCTCTTCCCAGGGCGACGGCCGCAAGGGCACAAGCCGGCGACTTCGCTGACTCAGACAACCTCGCGTGCCTCTTATTGGGGGATCACCTGGCAAACAGACAAACACCCTTTCGTTTTGACCCAAGCCAAGGTCGAGTCGAGCTGAGGACGCTCTCCTCAGGGATGTTCGCTCGAGGTGACAAGGAAGCCGTGACAGCTTGGTATAACGCTGGAAGCGAGATCGTACGAAGAGCCTGGGAAGAAAGCGACCTCTCAAAGCGTTTGCCGGATATACTCCAGCAAGCCACTGCGGTCTCAGAGATGTTCAACGAGTTGGAACTTACTTATGACCTGAGAGGGGACTGTCACTATGTTTGCGGCTGAGGCCCGAAGTTGTCCGGTGTCGACCGGCCCAGGTCTGACAGGCCGCCCCCGTACCACCGGGGGAGCCAGGGTGCTACGGTGGGAACATGTGCCAAGGGGCACAAACGGCAAGGGTGCACGACGCAAAAGTGAGAGTTTGACAGCGGGTGGGGCGTGGAGCCGTTGCCCTGGCGGAGCATGCTACCCTATACTTTACGCAGGTGGCGCATATGCGAGCTATCGAACTCTTGGGTGAGATTGACGGCCGGCACAGGCTGAGCGCTGAGGTGCCCGAGGACTTTCCGGCGGGTTCAGTTCGCCTGATCGTTCTGATGCCGGAGGAAGACGAAGCAGGCTTGGCTTGGGCTCACGGTATATCCGCCGAATGGTCGGCAGACTTGAGCGACCCCAACCAGGACATCTATACTCTCGATGACGGACAGCCGGTTGATGCGCCCCGGTGAAATCTACCTCGCCAAGTTCCCTTTCGGGGATGGCTCCTGACTCCTGAATCCTGAATCCTGACTCCTGAATCCTCCTTTCTACAGTGAATCCATGAAAACCATGTAAGAGGAACTCCAGAGGCTGGTGGGAATCGATCCATGGGGCTGGGCGGTAATGATGATGTTGAACGTGCGCGGCGCGGAGGCTATCGCTGACACGACTGAAGGGAGAGAGGCGCCGATTAGGGGCTCGATGAGCGCCAGGGCTTCGAGGGTAGGATAGATGATCTCCTGCGAGGGCGCCATCGCAGTTTCGAACCCATCGGTCAAGAACTGCAGGTGCGCGTCGATTTCGTAGAAGTGCCAGGCCAGGCAGGCACAGAAGGTGACGGCCTTCTCAAATTTGGCCAGCAGAGTTGGCTCGGCGTGGGGCAATCGGGCGTCAAAGACCAGCATCAGGCGCCGCTCATCTTCGCGCGTAAACTCCCGCACTTTCACGGCCTGGGACTTCGCACTGGCCTTCCAATCCACATGCCGGGCGGAGTCGCCGTCCTGATAGTCGCGGATGGCGTAGAGGTCGTTTCCCCGTCCCTTAAAGAGGCTTTCGATCTCACCCCCGATCATGGGGAGGATCTCGTAAAACTCCTCGGTGGGCTGAACGTTGGGCAATACCAGGATCTCCTGCTTGGTGGGAACCTCATGGGACTTGCGAACGAAGCCGAAGGGAAATTTGCTGCTAACGCGAAAGCCCTCTTGCGTGTAGCGGCCGCGGCGCGGGAAAGTGATTTCGACGTGCTGCGTCACGGAGGAGCGATGAGGAATGTAAGGAACATAGACCGGCGCGTCCAGAATTTGCGGCGGACGCGGAGCCAGGCTGTGCTTGCGCCTTTTCCACTCCGCATCTCGCGCCGAGACAGTGATGGAGAAGGAAGGAAAGACCCATTTGAGGTTAATGACGGTCAGCCGCGAAACCATGGGCTGTTCGGCAAAGACGTGGTCGGGCAGGACAAAATCCAGCTCCAGTTGCGACAACATGATTTGCGAGAGGACGCCTGAAACCAGAATGGCGCCCAGCAAGCTGGCCAGTATGAGGAAGAGAAGGTTGTTTCCGGTGTTCAGGGCCGCGATGGAAATCAGGCCAATGATCACCAGATAGACCACGCCCTCGCGGGTGAACTCGTACTTGATCTTCACCAGCCAGCGCTCGAGCGCGGTCCGCCGCGCCAGGTAGGGGACAACCTTCACCGCCACAATCGCGGTCAGCAAGAGTGAAGTGGCAGCAGCCCAGACCGCCGCCCCCACGCGTCCGGCCTCGGTGAGCGCCGTCGAGTAGAGCGCCAGGCAGAAAGCCATGCCTAGCCCTGCGACGCCCTGCAAAAACCGCCGCCATCCCGGGCGATCGGCCTGCGCCCACTGCTGGCGAGCGCGACGTCGCATGTCCCCCCAGGTGCTGCCGGTCGTCGAGGTGGGAAGCGCATTCATGAGTTGGGATTGTAGCGCAAAGAAGGGACTAGGGACTAGGGGCTGGGGACTAGGGAAGAACCGAGCGCAGATGTCCATGATCCTTCGGCTCACCACGTTACATGCATTTTCACGGCAGTAGGCGCCCCACGATAGGCAGGAGAGACTCCGGACGTCCCTCGTCTTCCAGAGAGGGTAATTCAATCCATAATTTACAATTTAGAATTTACAATTCCCCCAGCTCCCAGCCCCTAGTCCCTAGCCCCCCAGCCTACAGCGGCACAGGCGTGGCGTTGACGATCTCTTCCAAGAGGGCGGCAGTCTGGTCAGATTTCTTGAGGGTCGAGATATAGCGCGAGCTCACCACGCAGCGGTGCGAAAAAACAGGCAGAATAAGGCGTTTGAAATCGTCCGGGATGCAGTAGTCGCGGCCCTCGAGGAAGGCCAGGGCCTGCGCAGCGCGGTAGAGCGACATCGATCCCCGTGGGCTCACTCCCAGGCTCAGGTATTCGTGCTGGCGGGTCTTTTCCACAATGCCCAGCGTGTAATTCACAAGCTCATCATCAACCTTGACGCGGCGCACGCGGCTCTGAAGCTCCACCACCTCCTGCCCCGTCATTACCGGCTTGAGGCTCGCCAGCGGGTCGGCGTCAGCGAAGTCGTGCAGGATTGCTTTCTCGCTCTCAGCGCTGGGGTAGCCGATTCTTAATCGCATCAGAAAGCGATCGAGCTGGGATTCGGGAAGCGGATAGGTTCCGTGGTGTTCGATCGGATTCTGAGTGGCCATCACCATGAAGGGCTGAGGCAGGACCCAAGTGCGGTTGTCCACCGTCACCTGATTTTCATTCATCGCTTCCAGCAGAGCGCTCTGAGTTTTGGGCGTGGTGCGGTTGATTTCGTCAGCCAATACGACGTTGGCAAAGATGGGCCCGGGGCGAAACTCGAAGCGGTCGGTCGCTTGGCTGAAAACGCTTACGCCGATGACGTCCGAAGGGAGCATGTCGGAGGTGAACTGAATGCGCTGAAAGGCGCAGTCGAAGGAGCGCGCCATGGCATGCGCCAAGGTCGTCTTCCCCACTCCCGGCACGTCCTCGATGAGCAGATGGCCGCGGGCCAGCAGACCCACAAGCGCCAGCCGGATGACTTCATCCTTGCCGCGAATAACTGATTGGACGGAATGCTGCACCCGCGTAAGGAGCTCGGGAGCCACCCCTGCTTGGTCGTTCACAATTGTTTTTCCCATTTGAAGTATTCGCTGGCATTGGCCTTGTGGCTTTTGCGTCTCGCAGACGGCATCAGCGCTCGCCTTGCCGGGCTAGACCCACACCCGAAAATTTGCTATGTTGAATGACGCTGCTAGGTGTGAAAAAACCACTCGTCGGGGCGGCCCTTGTGGCCGCCCGTGGGCGACCACCGGATCTGCCCTACGACGGCACGTCGAAACGCAATTTTTTCGCACACCTTGCGTGGGCGGTTAACTCAGCGGTAGAGTGCTATCCTCACACGGTAGAAGTCAGAGGTTCGAATCCTCTACCGCCCACCATTACGGCTGAGCACTATCCACCAGGGTCATTCTACCCAAAGATCGAGGTCACTTCAATGAGACCGATTTCCTTTACCCGGCGGCAATTCATCCGCCAATCTGGAAAAGCCGGGATGGTGCTGGCCACCCTGTGGTCCGCGCCGGCGCTTGCGGTAAGAGATGCCATGGCGTCATCGTCCCAAAGTGCTTCACCTGAGGGAGAGGCAGCCAGGCTGAGAGATTTGTTCCTCAATCCGTCCCAGTCCGCGCGGCCTATGACCCGCTGGTGGTGGTTTGGCGGAGCGACTACACCGGAAGAGATTACGCGTGAACTCACCTTGATGTCGGAAAGCGGATTGCGTGGAGTGGAACTTCAGCCGGTGTACCCATTGGAAGTAGATGATCCCAAACGAGGTATTCGAAACGTTCGCTGCTTCTCTTCGGAGTGGTTCGACCTGCTGCGGCATACCACTAAGGAAACTCGCCGCCTGGGCATGCAGTTTGATCTCACTTTGGGAAGCGGATGGCCTTACGGCGGGCCGTTCATCCCCATCGAACTGGCCGCGCGCCAGGCGCGCGTCATGGTTCAGGAGACCGCGGGACCCGGGCGCTTCTCTTGGCGTCTTACGCCCGAGCTTAGCGAAGACGAAAACATCGTTGCCGCCCTGGCCGTTCCGGTTCTGCCGTCGGGCCATCCGGATCTCCAACACTCGCGCGTGGTCTGGGACCAAACGCGGCGTCCCGGCACGTCCGCGGGGTTCAGCGGCATGGGATTTGATGACTGGGATGTTCCGCTCGGCCTGTGGAGATTGATGGTGGTCATCGATTGTCCCACGGGCCAGCAGGTGAAGCGGCCCACGCTGGGCATGGAAGGTTACGTCCTCGACCATTTCAATCGCCAAGCCATGGACCTTTTTCTCGCGGCGGCGGGCGACCAGGTCCTCAATGAACTCAAGCCGGTCGCGGACCCGCCCTTTCATTCGGTTTTCTGCGACAGCCTGGAAGTTTACGGCGCGGACTGGACTCCCAACCTCCTGCGAGAATTCGAAAGACGCCGCGGTTATGCTTTGACGCCGTATCTCCCCGCCTTGTGGCAGGAGGCCGGTCCGCTCACCCCGCACATCCGCTACGACTATCACCTCACTCTTTCGGACCTCATCCTGGAGAACTTCTTCGCGCCTTTAGCCGATTGGGCCCAGAGGCATGGCATGACGGCGCGCATCCAGGCCCACGGCGCCATGGGCGACGTGATGCAGGGATACGCGCTGGCCCACATCCCGGAAGGCGAGCATATCGAAGGGGGAGACCAATACGCGGTTGATATCCAGCATCGCCGGCTCGCTTCCTCCGCCGGACATATCTATCGGAAGCCCGTTATCTCGGCGGAAAGCTACTCCTGGCTGCGTTTTCCCCTTTTCATGGTCACTCTCGAGATGATGAAGGGAGCTTCGGACGCGCAATTCCTGGACGGCATTAATCAGATCGTCAACCAGGGCTATTCCTACTCGCCCCCGCAAGTGGGCCAGCCCGGCTGGACGTTCTATGCCTCGACGGTCGTCAATCACAATAATATCTGGTGGCGCCACTATCACTATCTCACCCGCTACATTCAGCGAGTCTGCGCCTTGCTTCAGCAGGGCGTCCCGGTCAATCCGGTGGCGGTCTACGTTCCCCTTGCCGACGTCTACGCCAAATTCGGCATCGGCGGCCTCAACACGGACGTCGAGATCGAACGTCAACTCGGCACGCAGTGGTTGCTTGAATTGAGGCGTTCGGGATATGACTTCGATCTAATCAACGACGACGCCTTGGCGCGCCTTGCCTCGGTCGAGGCCGGGACGTTGCGCGCCGGGACGGGAGCCTACTCGGCCGTCATCGTCCCGGATGTCCAGTACATGCCGCCGGAGTCGCTGGATGTTTTGCTGAAGTTTGTTCAGGAGGGTGGATTTCTGATCTTCTCCGGGCGGCTGCCGGCGGCGGCGCCGGGGCTTAAGGATAATGGCGCCAGAAGCGCGCGCTTGAGCACAATTCTCACCACCCTGTGGGGAAGCAAACCGTCCCAGTCAGGCGTCGTCTCGAGTTGCGGCAAAGGCAAAGTCGTCTTGTGCGCTGATCGTTCAACGGTCCTGCCCAGCTTGCGGGCGGTTCTCCCCTCCGATTTTGAAATCCTCGAGGCGGGGGATTCGGGTCAGCCGGCGCGGCAGCGGGCTCGGGAGAATGTCGGCTTTGTCCATAGAAGAACGGATGAGACAGATATTTACTTCGTGAGCAACATTTCATCATACCTGCAAGACCTAAGGTTGAAATTCCCGGTGGGGCGCCGCCTGCCCGAGCGATGGAATCCCGAGACCAGTGATATCGAACGTACCCTGGTCTTCAGCCACTCCGCGCTCGCAGGCTCGAATTCGGCGGCGACGGAAGTTCAAGTCCGGCTCGCACCCTACGAATCGTGCTTCGTGGTATTCGGCCCCGCAGGCAACGGCCCCACGATCACCCACACGAACTGGCCGGGGCCGCTCGAGATCGAAAAAGTCGGAGAGGGGACTCGAGTGAAGGGCCTCATTCCGAAGAACGGCAAGTATTTCTTGACTGATGCGAAGGCCAACACCCACCGCTTCGAGGTGAAGGGCATGCCGGAACCTGTCCCCCTAAATGGCCCGTGGCGCTTGACCCTCGGAGATAAGAATGTGCCGGCGCTCGCGCAGTTGCACTCCTGGAACGATTTGCCGGAAGGCAAAGACTACAGCGGCTGGGGAATCTACGAAACGGATTTCGAATTAAGCAGTCTGGGCGAACAGATTGATTGGGCGCTGGATTTGGGGACTGTGCACGAGACCGCCGAAGTTGTCCTGAACGGAATTAATTTGGGAAGCGCTTGGAAGGGTTCGCGAATCCTGCCCTGCAGCAAGGCGCTCAAGACGGGAACCAACCATTTGAAAGTGGAAGTGGGGAATCTCTGGATTCAGCGCGTCCAATCCCTCCCCAAGCCGGATCGGAAAGCTTTGGCGGAAACCTTTGGCATCCGCTGGGGCACCTATGGTGAGGTCAAGCCGGCGCGGATTCCCCCTTCCGGCCTTCTGGGCCCCGTGCAACTTCTGCCGCGAAAGCAGTGGGTTGCAAGGTTCTAATGGCCGTCGCAATTGAGAGATGTTCCCCGCGGGTGGCGCTATCCCTTCCTAACCAAGGAGTATCCCATGAATGTTCTCGTCCTCTTTGACAGCGAATACGGCAATACCGAACAGGTAGCGCGCGCCATTGCTGAGGCCCTTCCACCTACGATGTCGGTCCGCCTGGAAAGGGCTGGTCAGGTCAGCAAGCTCGACGCGCAAGGCGTCGACTTAATCATCGTTGGTGGCCCCACCCAACGACACAAGTTGAGCGCGAGCTTAGGGGCAGTTCTCGAGTCGGCCCCTCGACGCAGCCTCAAAGGTGTCAAGGCCGCGGCCTTCGATACTCGGTATCGGATGGCCGCATGGCTGTCCGGCTCAGCAGCGAAGCGGATAGCCCATCACCTGCGCAAGCTTGGTGCGGAGCTTATCGTGCCCACGGAAAGCTTCTTCATGCAGCGCGACTTGCCACCCGAAGGCCAAAAGCGCCGCCACGAGCTCGAGCATCTCGAGTCGGGAGAAGTGGAGCGAGCGGCGAAGTGGGCTGTTGGGCTCGCGAGGGCGGATCTTGCAGGCGGCAGTGCCTGACGCGACAATGATTCGCTGCGGCTGAAGCGCCACGGTTCCGTGGCGTAGTAGCGCAGCCCGGGTCTCCAGGCTCTGCGGCTTTCGCTGATGGTAAACCCAGGGCCACAGGTCTGGGCAGCAAGTCTGCACCGCGCGTGTTGTGGGGAAGAGGAAACGCCGAGGATGAGCTGGTTGAAGTTGGCCATTACAATGGGAGTGTTGTTCTTGGTCCTACCACTGTTGTTTCTCGTTCTCGGCAGTCCTGCGATTAGATTCATCATCCCAACTCTCATCGTGGTTTCGGTCTTCTGCATACGGTCGCTTCCAAAGGACTCGAGAGCGGCGTTGTGGGACCTCAGACCGGTGAAAAAGTGTGGATGGCGAATCCTCGGGCGTTTCGTGGTGGGAGCATTGGCGATGGCCGCTGCCACCTATGCGCTGGTTCCGGAGCGCTTCCTAGCGCTTCCCAGACACCATCCCCGCTTGTGGCTCTTGATCCTTGTTCTGTATCCCCTGCTCTCGGTGTATCCGCAGGAGGTGATCTACAGAGCTTTTTACTTCGAGCAAGCAGCCCGCTTTCTTCCAGGCGTGAGAACTGCGGGGCTGGTAGCGCTAAACGTGGCTCTCTTCGGCTTTGCTCACATCGTGTTTGGCAACGTCTGGGCGCCGATCCTTTCGGCCGCAGGAGGACTGCTCTTCGCTACAACATACTTGAAGAGCCGATCCGTCATGTGCTCAGCTTTCGAACATGCCTTGTGGGGCAACCTGATCTTTACCATCGGACTTGGACCGCTCTTTGCCGGCGGCACAGTAGCGAATCTGCTAAGGTAAGCAGCGAGGTAGCGCAGACCCGCTTTTCAGGGTCTGTCCCCATGGGCCTTCGGCCCGCGAAAGCTTATGAAAAATGGTCATAATGACATGCCGAGCCCAGTTCGCGCTATCCCCTTTGTTTTCAGCGCACGCTGATTTTTGGACAGTGGTTTTTCGACCCTGCGGCTTGACTGGTCATCCGGCTGGGAGTGCAGTGTTCTATTGCGTTTCACCCCTCATTGCGAGATCGCCTGTTTCTTTCCGATCGATTCCGTGTCTCGCGGTGCGCCTGGTCAAGCGGCGCGGATTTCCACTCCCTGGCGATGGCCCAGCGCGAGCCACTAATCCGGTACGAGCGCAGCGCGACCAATGTGCCGCTACGGGTTAACGATTGCCAGTTTGCCCTTGGATTCGAGTGCGCGAATCTGAGGAAGGACCGCAGACCTCAAAGATGGACGTCTGCGCTACGCTTGTCAGGAGTCCCCGGTTCAGAGGGCGGCGTTTTCTCGGGACGGGGTGCCGGTGGTTCCAGGAGTCGCCTTTGTTCGAGGGGCAATTCCAACAAAACCTTCTCATCCTGGGATTCCTTGTAGCGCACCATTGCGTTAAACACCTTGATTAAAATCTCGAAGTGAGGATCTGCAGAGAATGACCTGGAAATCGCCTCGGACCACCTTCGCAGCAGCGGTGCTTCGTCCGCCTCCGCGTGCCGATACACGTGGCTGGTGAACTCGATTAATCCGCCTGCAAGTGCCTCAGGACCCCTGCTCTTCGCGAAGACGGAGCGAAATCTCAGCAGCGTGCTCTCGATCTCCTCCTTGTTGTGGCCGCGGTGGGCCAATTTCAAAAATTCGCGGAATATACAGTGGGCGACCACCTCTACCGGCAATTCTGCAAGACTACGTTGATATTGCCCAACGGCAAATAGGGCCTTGCAGCACAGAGACTGCGCGCGCTGATCCTCGGGAGCAATCTGCCGAGCTTTGTCGATGGCGGTGAGTGCCTCTTGCGGTCGTTCTAGATCGATGAGAGTCGCACCTTTGAAGATCCAGGCATCGAGATGCCGAGGGGATCTGTTTGTTGCCTTCGTGAAGTACGCGAGTGCCTGCTTGAGCTTACCCTCGAGTGCAAGGGAGCCTCCATAAGCGGCCAAGACGTCCGGGGCGCACGCTCGCTTGGCCACAAACGGCCGAAGCACGCGCTGCACTTCCGAGTGCTTTCCCGTTCGAGATAACACCCTAGCGCGTTCGAGAGCCGGAACATCCCAATCCGGCCTTAGATTGGAGGCATGCGAGTAGGCTTCGAGCGCCTCTCCGTCCTCCTGGATGTCCTCCAGGACATTTCCCTTGTCAACCCAAGCAATTGACATGAGGGGATCGAGAATGACCACGCGCTCGATCAGTGAAAGGGCCTCTTGTGGCCTTTCGGTCAAACGGTAGACCCTGGATAGGCCCAAGAGAGCTCCCGGATTGTCAGGGTGCTTTTGTACTGCCTCCTGAAGCGTTTCCATTGCGCCCTTGAAATCCCCCGAATATGACAGGCCCTTGGTATAATGAATCCAATCCTCGGCTATCTTGCTTACCTGGGCCAACTCCCGCGCGATCGAGGTTATGACGGCTTTGTTGCCCGAGAACTCCGCGCCTGACAGCGCTCGGCAAAGTCGCAAAACGTCAGGCGAAAGATGAACGTGTCCCTCCTCGTTTTCGTACTCCCGGAGAGCAGCGATGTAATACGCCCGCTCCGGAACATCTTCTTCCATTGCCGTGAGTTTTTGTTCGAGTTCTTGACGGGCAAACCAATACCTCAAGAACTCAACGAGCATCCTGACCGGCTCGCCACTGTGCGACTTCGCTTCGACGCAGATCCTCAAAAGTGGCTCGTTCAGCTCGTAGTACGATTCCCGTCCAATCCTGGTCACCCTCAAATAGCGGCTTTCAAGCAACTGCTTAAGTTGTGAGGCGGCGGTTTGATGCGAGACAAAACATGCAGAGGCAATCGTCTTTACGTTGGCCGCGCTTCGAAACCGGCAGAGAAACTCCACCAGCTTGCGCTGCTGCGGGGAGAGTTCTTTCATCTGCGATTGGTAATACGGGGTAAGGAAATCGATGGTCTTGAGAACCGGCTCGACCAAGTCGGCCTCTTTGTCGTGGGCCAAAAACTGGTAGAAGATCACAAAAATGCGATGATTGCCGTTCGCCAAGTGCTGGACGGCTCGGACTCTTGCCCGGCCCGCGGGCGAGGAGGCATAATCCGCGATGTCACCCCTCCGCTGAGACTCAGCCAATCGCTTCAGCAAGATCACGGCGTCCTGAACGGACAAACCCTCAAGGGGTTGGATCTCGAAGAAGCCGTAAAACGGTGATGCATGGTCGGAAATATCTTCGGAAAGTGACGGCGTGGTTGCCAGCACCGACCAAAACGGAGAGTTCTGGATGCAAGAACGCCACTTCCGCTGTCCTTCCTCGCCCAAGGACCGGAGGATGGTGTCCAGATTTTCCACGATCACAAGAAGAGTTTTCCCCTGGACCAAATCTTGGAGGACGTTCCATGCCCGCTCTTCCGCTGCCCCTAGTGAGAGGCTCTCCAATTCGCGGGTCGGAACGTTCAATTCGCGGAGAATTCGAAGAAGCAGATCCAAGAACGAGGTCACGCCCCACTCGTCCTCACGCAAAAAGGCGATCACGAGCCTGTCCTTCAGGTCGCCATTGCTGAGCAGGCGATGGTAAACCAGGGACACCAAGTGCGATTTGCCAATGCCCCGCGGCCCCACGAGCAGGACGTGATGCTTCGAGTCAGCGAGCGCGCTCTCTATAAACAGTTCTGTGAGGCGTTCTGCCAGAGCCTCCCGCTGCACGAAGGTCTGCTCAAGCAACTCCGCAGACATACCGGCTGGGCTAAAAGTGGAATGAACCATAGGCGGACCCTCTCAGCCGCGCTCAGACTTCCACCACCGGCGCACAATCGAGTACCTGAAATCATATCCTCGTGCGCCGGCCTGGCGACTGATGTAGTGGTCCTTCGAGAGCAAGTTAAGCGTGTCACGGACCGACTCTGCTGCGGCCTCTGGGATTTTGTGCCTTACGAGGTTAAGCAGGTCATCAAAGATCTGCGGCTGGTCCACGACTGCAAGCGCATCCAACGCCGCTAGAGCAATTGCTTCCTCTTGAGGTTCGTAGTAGACGTGAAGCCTCTCACGATAGTAGCGAAAATGCGCAGGGTCATTCGGGTTGGAAATTAGTGAATCCAGAAGCTGCCGGACTGAGGTTTCCGCTATCGGAAGCTTGGAACCAGCCATGTGTGCCACGAGACAATGTATGTAGTAAGGGATATGGCCTGTCGCCTCGCTGACTGCGCGAGCGAGAGCCGCTGAGGCAGCAGGCATCCCAATAGACTCGCCCTCAATTAACTGCGCTGCCAAGCTTACCCCATCTGGCTCATCCAGAGGGCGAACCTCGACCAGTTGCATGTCATTGGTCGGATCGTTGGCGTAGCTGCCTCGGCGGAGCGCTTTGACGACCAAGTGCAAGCCGACTGACCCCGTGAACACCATCCGCAGGCGGCTGTGCCGCTGACGAAGGGAGCGCAGGACATCTAACATCTCCATAGCCGCTGCTTCGCCGGAAGTCTTGCTTACGTTGTGGATAAATAACGGGAGCTCATCCCAGAAAAATACGATCATCCGTTCATCAGTTTCGAACACATCTTCCATTAGTGCGAAGAGCAAGTTCTTCCAATGCGGGGTCAGCTTCGGGAGCTTGATGTCATGAACTTCAAGCCCGCCCAGCTTCGACAATAGCCGCTGGAGTTTCAGGCGAGCGCGGTCCCCGCGGGCCAACAGGGTCTCGACATCGCTATAGAGAGCCTCGACGAATTCCTGGGGCGAACGCAGCGCCTCGAGATCGCGCAAAACGCAGACAACGCCTGGGTCGGCGCACTCCTCTTTCATCTTGCGAATGACGCACGTTTTGCCAATGCGCCGCTCAGAAGTGAGGACCAAACTCTGACTTTGCAGAATCCGCCAGAGCTCCTGAACGAGCGCGTTCCGGCCGACTATATCCGCCAGCCCAATTGTACCACCGGGGTTTGCTCTCATACGTCAAATCGATTGTACGTCGTTTCCATCGTATGTCAAGATTAAATTATCATCGGAGGGCCGCCGCTCACCCGGGTGCTTTCGGGGAGCGATCCGCGCCTCAGGTGTTGTAGCCGTCAGGAGGGAGACCATGGCCATCCTAGCGATTCACCCCGGGGAACATCTAGCGGAAGAGCTTAAGGAACTCGGCATGAGCGCCGCCGAACTGGCGCGACTACTGGATGTCCTCACCAACCGCGTCACGCAAATCTTGAATGGACAGCGCGGCATCAGCGGCGATACCGCCCTGCGCCTCACCCATTTCTTCGGCACGACCGCCCAATTCTGGCTGAATTTGCAGAGCCTATATGAAATCCGCCGGGCCGAGCAGGCGGCGGGCAAATCGATCAAGGCCCTGCCCACCCTCAAGCGCCTCGAACAAGCCCACGCCTAAGAATCCTCACAATCGAAGAGATCAAGGCGGCGTCTGGGGACTTGAAACTCCCTGGGAGCTAAGATCTTTAGGTGTTCCGTGCTTCTCGGTGGCCTCCACGTTGAAGAGCTTGAATTCCGAGTAGCGATGCTCGTTGCGGAGGTGTCTGCCGTTCCAATCCACGGTGACGGCGACCTGCTGCGGAAGCGCGAATTCCCTTCCGATGCTCTTGAATTGGACCTTACCGAAGGCGATCTCGGTCGTTTGTCGTTCCAGCGTGACTGCTGAGAGTGGCGCCAACAGGTCCGTGCGGAGGTGGGTGATTTCGTAGCTCTCAGGGTCCACCCAGGCCACGCCCTGGGTGAAAGTCGGCATGCTGATTTCGCGAAACTTGAAAGCCCCGTGCACGCGCGCCTTCTCCGGTTTATGAGGACCCAATTGGTGATAACACTAAAGCGGAATGCGACGAAGATTCTCACGCAATTGGTGCGGGACCGGTCACCGGTCCTTATAACCCAACATGGGATTCCCACCGCCTACCTGGTGGATGTGGCCACCTTCGAAGCCCTTCAGAGCCGGTTGCGACTGCTCGAAGGAACCGCGCGCGGCGAAAGAGCGATCCAGGAGGGGCGTACTCTGACTCACGACCAGGCTAAGCAGCGACTACTTCCTGTTTAGGTCTTAAGAAAACACTCCCCCCAAGCGCTTTTCAACCTCCCTATTCTTGGGCAAAATGAACCAGTACCCACCATGAACGTGATAGAATACGGTTGCGCACTTGAACAAAAAACAAGGACGGGCAAAGCGCTTAAAAGATGCTGCAACACGGTCCCGTGTTAGCGCCAGAGCAGAGCCGCGAAAAAATACGAAACCAGTAGCGCTACCAAAACAAAGATTACTCCAACGAGTGATTCGCAAAGTACCCAGAGGGGTGTGGGCGATTCTGACGGCCTCCGCGACACTCGTAACGCTGCTTGGTATTTATGTCTTGAGACCTGATGTGTTGATTGAGCCATATGCCTCAACCGACCCCACCCGTCCATTTGCCCAACAGTTTTCGGTGCAGAATTCCAGTGTTTACTCGATTCACGACGTGCAGCCAATGTGCTTCTTTCCTCAGGATAGCGGTTTAATATCCACAATATGACCATCAGGGAACAGAAACAGCACGTGGACGTGCTCGAACCTGGAGCAAAAACAACATTGACTTGTCCAATATCCACCGAACCGATGCAAGACGAAATCAAAATTGATGCATGGATTACGTACAGCATCCCATTTGGTATACACCGTTGCAAGGCTGAAACATTTCAAGGCAAAGCCGCTGCCGGTCGAACTTACGTGTGGACATACCATGGGTCTGCCGCCTGCGATTCAAAATGAACCAGTACCAAGCGCTTGCACAGATCGACGGGGTATGCCACACTAACGGCCCATGGCAAAGAAACCGAAGAGGGCCCTGCACCAAAAGGCAATCAAGCCCGCAAAGCGGCAAACAAAAGAGGACTTCAATCAGGCCGCGTTTCGGGTAGTTCAACAAGCAACGCAGGGAAAGTAGGTACGGTGGTGCTGTTGACAGGGAGTTTTATTAGTGTCATGATAGTCGTATGCAAAAGCGGTTGAGCACGAGTTCAGAAGAAAGGCTAAGCCCTTCTCTTGTTTCCCGCGTAATGGCAGAAATGGGAAGAAAGGGCGGAAAGATCGGCGGAAAACGGAAGATGGTCACTCTTACAGCGGAACGCCGTAAGGCAATCGCGCAGAAGGCGGCCAACGCGAGATGGCATAGAAGCGAGGATTAGAGTGTCTGTACCAGATCGCCCCGTTGCAAATGTTTTCATCGAAAAGCAGTTGGACGGAGGCTTACGAAGAATCGGAGATGGACTCCCCGGAGATGTAATAACGTTTTGTGGCCAGATAACGGCTGGCAGCGACTTGCAGATTCGAGATGCCTTAGAAGCCATAACGCTACCAAGAAGGCGGAGAATAGGGTTCATCCTTGATACTCCGGGCGGATACATAGAGGTTGCTGAGAGAATAGCAGATACGTTACGTCGGCACTATCGCTATGTAGAGTTCATCATCCCCGACAGTGCGATGTCGGCTGGTACAGTCCTGGTAATGTCTGGGGACAAAATCCATATGGATTATTTCTCCGTTCTGGGACCCATTGACCCACAAGTGCTCCGCCCAAGTGGGGGTCCGGTTCCTGCCTTGGGGTACTTGGCCCAGTACGAGAGGCTCATTGAAAAATCACGTGCAGGCACTCTTACAACAGCCGAGATGACGTTCCTTGTTCAAAGATTCGACCCGGCGGAACTGTACTCATACGAACAGTCGAGGGATTTGTCAATTTCGCTGCTGAAAGAATGGTTGGTAAAATATAAGTTTAAGACATGGAAGGTGACCAAGACCAGAAGAATTAAAGTCACCAAACAATTCAAGGAAAAGAGGGCGGAAGAGATCGCCACGGAGCTTAACAACACCAAAACGTGGAAATCTCACAGTCGAGGGATATCCATGGCGGTATTGAGAAGGCGCCTCAATCTGGAGGTAGAGGACTTCGGAGAGAATCCCAAGCTAAGCGAACCAGTTAGATCGTACTACGATCTACTTCAAGATTACATGGGTAAAATGGGACACGACGGAGTTGTTCACACGCTTAGTCGTTATACACCGCTTGCGTGGAGGAGGAGAAATGCCTAAGCCCAAGCGTAAGAGTGTAGATATAGAGAAAATGTTGGAAAATAATCCAGGTGTCGATGCTAAAGCATTGGCAGAAGTTGTAAAGATTTTAGAAGAGCTGCGCAGCTCAGGGGTTCAAATTAAAAGGTACAATCTGGAGTTACCCTTCTCGAAGGGCCTACAAAGAAGCAGATTTGGTTCTTGCAAGCAAGAGGAAGACCCCCGCACTGTAGTCCTGGGACGTTTCTAGCCGTCCACAATTCTCTGTTAGCGCCAGATGAAAATTTCCTTTCGGCGCTAACATTTCTCTTGACAATGCTAAAGCGGTTTGGCATACTTGAGGCATGAACAAACTGAGTCGCGAGAAAAAATCCCAAGTGATCTCCGCCATGGTCGAAGGTGTCGGAATAAACTCAATCTCTCGCATGACTGGCGTGTGCAAGAACACTGTTCTACGCGCACTTGCTGAGGTCGGCCGCGCTTGCGCCGAGTATCAGGACGAAAGGCTAGTAAACCTACACTGCGGTAGGCTACAAGCGGACGAATGCTGGCAATTCTGCTATGCAAAAGCCAAGAACGTGCCCGCCGATAAGCGCGGTCAATTTGGTTACGGGGATGTGTGGACATGGACAGCGGTTGACGCCGATTCGAAGCTCGTTCCCTGCTTTTTGGTCGGAAACCGTGACGCGCTCAGCGCCCGCATGTTTATTGATGATCTAGCCACATGGCTCGCGAATCGAATCCAGCTTACAAGCGATGGGCTCAAAGTGTACATCAACGCGGTTGAGGATGCGTTTGGAGCAAACATAGACTATGCTCAGCTTCAAAAGATTTACGCCAGTAGCCGAGAGGAAACCCGCTACAGTCCGGCAGAGTGCATCGGCTGTGAGCGCAAGCGCATCATGGGCAATCCCGACCCGATGCATATCAGTACGCCATACGTCGAGCGCCTGAACCTCACGATGCGGATGCACATGCGGAGGTTCACTCGCCTCACGAACGGCCATTCCAAAAAAATCGAGAATCACATTTACGCCGTGGCCCTGCACTTCATATATTATAACTTCGCAAAGATTCACGAGACGCTTCGCTGCACACCCGCTATGGAAGCTGGCATCTCAGATCATGTTTGGGAGATTTCGGAGATCGTGGCTCTTGCGGATTCAAAATGAACCGGTACCCAAAAAACACTTGACAAGCTATGCCCAATCTGATAGCCTAGAATCGGATATCCGGCCGCTGCTCGAGGCCGGTCGAGGCTCGAAGATGATTTCGCCTTCCATTCGAATGATTTTCTGTTATTGGCCCCAATCAGTCGAGGGGTCGAGAAGTCAAGAAGTCGAGAGTCGAATGCGAGAGCAAAGTCTGCCGGCAGCCTGGGACGCGTTTGTTGACTCCTCGACCCTCGACTCCTCGACTACTCGACTCTCAAAGTGAAGGAACAAACCGGGAATGTCTTTGAAAATAAAGGACACAGTCAGGAAGTCCAGGAGTCGAGAAGTCGAGAAGTCGGTGAGTCGAATGCCAGACCAAAGTCGGCCGACAGCGCGGCGCGTGTTTGTTAACTCCTTGACTTCCGACTCTCGACTCCTCGACTTTTGCGGAACAGACCGGGAATGTCTATGAAAACAAAGGAACTGGTCAAGAAGTCCAGGAGTCGAGAAGCCAAGAGTCGAATGCCAGAGCAAAGTCGGCCGGCGGCGCGGCGCGTGCTTGTTAACTCCTTGACTCTCGACTCTTTGACTTTTGCGGAACAAACCGGGAATGTCTATGAAAACAAAGGGCAGGGTCAAGGGATCAAGAACCCGAGAGTCGAATGCCAGAGCAAAGTCGGCTGGCAGCCCGGCGCGTGTTTGTTAACTCCTTGACTTCCGACTCTCGACTCCTCGACTTTTGCGGAACAAACCGGGGATGTCTATGAAAACAAAGGAACTGGTCAAGAAGTCAGGGAGTCGAGAAGCCAAGAGTCGAATGCCAGAGCAAAGCCGACCGGCAGCGCGGCGCGTGTTTGTTAACTCCTTGACTCTCGACTCCTCGACTCTTGCGGAACAAACCGGGAATGTTTATGAAAACAAAGGAACTGGTCAAGAAGCCCGGGAGTCGAGAAGTCAAGAGTCGAATGCCAGAGCAAAGTCGGTCGGCAGCCCGGCGCGTGTTTGTTAACTCCTTGACTCTCGACTCTCGAATCCTCGACTTTTGCGGAACAAACCGGGAATGTCTATGAAAACAAACACGGAGGGGATGGCATGATAGCCACGGAAATCGAGTTGCAATCCCGCGAGGCGCCCCGGCCCTCGATTGCTGCCACAGCCAAACCGCCCGTGCGCGCCGAGAGACTGGTCTCTCTCGATGCTCTGCGCGGTTTCGACATGTTTTGGATCACCGGCGGCACTGCAATTCTGCTCGGCCTGGGGAAGGTCATACACCGACCTTTCTTCGACAAGCTCCTCGAGCAATTCGACCACGTGCCTTGGCGGGGGCTGCACTTCTACGACCTGATCTGGCCGGTCTTCATGTTCATCATGGGAGCGGCCATCCCCTTGTCAGTCGCCAAACGGCGAGCTGCGGGCGAAACTGACCGCCGGCTTCTGCTTCACGCTCTGTGGCGGGCCGTTGTCATGTTCTCGTTGGGGACGGTGACGCAAGGCAACTTGCTGCTCTTTGATTGGTACAAATTCCGTCCCTGTTACAGCGTGCTGCATGGACTGGCCGCGGGCTACCTCATCGCGACGCTCGTGGCGGTGAAAGTAAAACCGCGATGGCACGCCGCCACGATTGGCGTATTCCTTCTCGTTTATTGGGCACTGGTCATGTTGGTCCCGGTGCCCGGAGTCGGCGCGGGAGTTTTGACTCCTCGAGGCAACCTGCCAACTTATGTCGACCAGTTGATCCTCGGCCACTTGCATTATGGGGAGAACACCTGGTTCCTGAGCTACTTGGGTTTCGGCGCCTCAGTGCTGCTGGGTGTGCTGGCCGGGAAGTTGCTCATGTCCGGCCGTTCGCCCTCGAGCAAGCTCTACCGGCTCCTGATCATGGGCGCGCTGAGTTTGCTGGCGGGCCTCGTTTGGAGTGTATGGTTTCCGGTCATCAAACTGATGTGGACAAGCTCCTACGTCCTGATCGCCGGCGGATTCAGCTTCATGATCTTGGCGCTTTTTTACTGGATCATTGATGTGCTCGAATACAAGAGGTGGGCCTTCGGATTCACCGTCATCGGCATGAATTCCATCGCCGTTTACGTTGCCACCGAGGTGTTCGATTTCCGGGACGTCGGCAACGTCTTCGTGGGCCACCTCTTGCCGCGCCTGGGCCGTTGGGATAGCCTGGTGGAGGCGGCCGCAGCGTTTGCGGTGGTCTGGTTAATACTCTATTGCATGTATCGTAGAAAGATATTTATAAGAATATAATACAACGAGGCAACCTTGCTGAGAATCGGTATCGTGGGCCTGGCCCAAGCAGGTAAGACGACGCTATTTCGAATCCTCACCCGGGCGCACGCGGCCGCGCAGGGCGCGGGGCGCGCGGAGGCGCACGTGGGTATTGTTCGCGTGCCGGATGCGCGTCTTGACCGGCTCTCGGAGATGTTTCACCCGCAAAAAACCATCTATGCCACAATCGAGTACCTCGATACGCCCGGCAGCATCATTGATTTAACCCGGGCGGGCGTCCAATCTCAAAGCCTGCGGGAGCTCGATGCCCTGGTGCACGTCGTGCGGGCGTTTGAAAATCCATTGATTGCCGGCGAAGGCGCCGTGAATCCCTATCGCGACATTGAAAACGTGGAACTCGAGCTCATCCTCTCGGACCTCGCGGTGGTGGAAAAACGCCTCGAGCGCCTCGAGAAGGACGTCAAGAAGCAGAAGAACGCCGCGCTTGAACGGGAGCTTCAAGCCCTGAAGGTTTGCAAATCGAGCCTCGAGAAACAGGCGCCCCTGCGGGACGCTTCGCTGACCAGCGAAGACGAGCGGGTGATCCGCGGATTCACGTTCCTCAGTTTGAAACCGATGCTTTATGTTCTTAACCTGGGTGAGAAGGACGTGGCCCGCGCCGACGCCGCGGAAGAGTTCGCTCATCAAGCGGGGCTAAAACAGAGGCCGCACACCGCGGTCACTGCGATTTGCGGCAATGTCGAAGCCGAGTTGGCGGAACTCAACGACTCCGAGGCGGCAGAATTCCTGGCAAGCTATGGACTGAAAGAATCCGCCATCTTCAGGCTAATCCGCTCAAGCTATCAACTCTTGGGCTTGATCTCCTTCTTCACCGTCGGCGAAGACGAGTGCCGGGCTTGGACTATCCGGGCTGGCACCTCTGCGCTGGAGGCGGCCGGTGAAATCCATACCGACCTGCAGCGCGGGTTTATTCGCGCCGAAGTTGTGAAGTGCCAGGACCTTCTGACGGCGGGGAGCTTTGCCGAAGCCCGCAGTCGCGCCCAGCTCAGGCTCGAAGGCAAAGACTATGTCGTCCGCGATGGTGAAATCGTGCATATTCGGCATTCGGGATGAGAAGTCAGGAGTCAGAAGTCAGGAGTCAGAATCCTGCGGACTGCCGAAACTCGAAATTCGAAACTCGTCAGTTGGACACGAATTTCGAGTTTCGAATTTCGAATTTCGAATTTCCGATTCTGACTTCTGACTCCTGCTCGTCACTTGTCACTCGCCACTCGTCACTGTATGTATTATCTCTGGATCAGTCTCGCCTTGGGCACGGTCGCCGGCGCGGCCAACTTGCTGGGGGGCGGCATCGTTGCTGCCCGGACCTGGCGGCGGAGCTTTCTTGCCGCATTCATTGCATTCGGCTCCGGCTTTATGCTGGCGACGACGATCACGATCATGATCCCCGAGAGTTTTCAGCGTTTGCGGGGGGCTCACGCCGCCCCTTGGATTCTAGTAGGCTACTTAATTGTGCATGTCTTCGAACACTCTTTGCCGGCGCATTTCCACTTCGGCGAGGAGACCCATGCCGAGGAGTTCATTCATCCTGGAGTGGCCTACGCCGCGCTGGGAGGGTTGCTGACCCACACGTTCTTCGATGGCGTTTGCATCGCCTGCGGCTTCATGATTTCCAATTGGCTCGGTGTCGTTCTCTTCGGCGCAGTGATCCTCCACAACATCCCGGAGGGATTCACCATGGCCTCAGTCATGGCTGCGGCTAAGAAAAGCCGTGCCGCGGGGATGTGGGCTGTGGCCGGGCTGGGAATATCGAGGCTCCTGGGCATTCTGGCCATGGCGGTGGCGCAGCGCTGGGTGAACTATGGTTTGGCGCTTTCGGCAGGAGTCACCTTGTATGTGGCCGCCTCGGATCTGATTCCCGAGGTCAACAAGTTGCCTGGCCCCCGCGTAGCCTTGACGGTCGGGGCAGGCGTGGCGCTGGTCCTGCTGTTGCGGTTCTGCTTCTTTGGGTCGATCTTGCCCTAGGGGCTGGGGGCTAGGGACTGGGGACCAGGGATTAGGGAGTAGAGATTAAGGATCAGCGGCTAGGCAAAGCGGAGGGCCCGCTTGCTGCCTACTGCTTACTGCCTACTGCTCTTCCCTAGCCCCCAGCCCCTTAATCTTATGTATTCTGACCAAGTATTGAACCATTTCCATCACCCTCGCAACGTCGGCGAAATCGAGCAAGCGACGGTTGTGGTGGAGACCGTCAACCCCGCCTGCGGCGACCTGATGAAATTGTGGGCGCTGGTCAAGGATGGAGTGATTGTCGATGTCACCTTCAAGGTAGCGGGATGCGTTCCGGCCGTAGCCTGCGGGTCTTGGTTGACCGAACGGATCAAGGGAACGCGGCTTGCGGCGCTGCCCCGTGTCACGTCAGACCAGATCGCTGCCGGTTTGGGCGGGTTGCCTCCTGCCTCCAAACACGCTGCGGCGCTCGCTTATGAGGCCCTCCAACAACTCCTCGCGATTGCCGTGAATCGTTAGACCTCCCTCCGGCGTGAGGTTCCTCGCGGCCTGAGGAGTCACCGGGAAGTGAGGCCCGCCAGGTTGTTCGCGCAGAATGGGCAATAGAGATCGCCGGGTTGGACAGCGCGATGGCACGCCGGGCAGGCAAGATGCAGGTTGAACTTGCATCGCGGGCAGAAATTGAAGGCTGGGTCCGCCACGGCTCCGCACTTGGGACACGGAATCCTCAACGGCTGCCGCATCAGGAAATAGAGGATGAACCCAATGGCGTCGGGAACGAAGATCACCAGCAGCGTCCACAGGGTTACGTTCATTCCCCGCCTCGCTGCATCACGATTCACATAGCCAACCAGGAGCACAAAGAAGGCAAGCACCGCGCCGGCCACGAAGCTGATAAAGATCCGCCAGGCTAAGGGTGGCTGGTGCGGGTCGCGAGGGAACAGTACGGCGTGCATCAGGAATTGCAACCCCACGAATAAAGCTATGGCAAGGCCGATGGCCCACCAGGGGATCACCTTGACTTCATCCTCAATGTTGGGTTTTATCTCGATCATCGTCGTCCCACCTTTGGCTTCGAAGCTGTGACGAGTGACCAGTGCTCACTGCCACCGTCCGCTGTCCACCGCCGTCTATCCACCACCTGCTATTAACTGCGTGGCGGTGCTCGTCACTCGTTACTCGTCACCGCTCTTCCGGCGTGCCTCCACGCGATAACCGCCGCTGCCACCACAGCGGGTGCTACCCAGGAAAGTGCGAAGCCCGTTATCCATACGGGCCGTGAAAGCGCCCAGCGTTGTCCAATCCACGCGAAGCCCCGCCAGAGCAGAGGCGCGGAGACAACGCCCAGGACCCACGACAAGGAGCAGGAAACCCACAGAGCCCGCATCCGCGCCGCGTTCTCGACCAGCTCGCGGCCTCGAACCCGAGCGCGCATCTGCGTCCTGAGCGCCAGCGTGACGTCGAAGCGGGGCACGGCGGAGCGTAAGGCGCGCAGGGCAAGCTCGGTCTGGCGCGCCCGCTGCCGGCACCCGGCGCAGCTTTCCAAGTGCGCCTCGAGCTCGCCGCGTTCTTCGGCAGTAAGGCCCTCGACCTGCATCTTGTCGATAAGGTGTAGATCTCGCTCGTGGATATCTTCCTTCATACGTATATGTCCTTCAACCAATCGCGAAGCATGGCCAGGCCTCGGTACAGCCTCGATTTCACGGTGGACACAGGCGAATCGACCACGCGGGCGATCTCTTCGAGCTGCATCTCCTCATGAAAACGCAGGGTCAGCACTTCCCGGTAGGAAGACGGCAGGCGCGCCAGCGCGTTCGCAACGCTCACGCCTTCTTCGCCCTGAAATACCTGCTCGAACGCGGATGAAGTAGCAGTATCTTCAAGTTCGAGAGGCCGGCTTGTTCCAACCGGTTGCAGCAACGCATCGAGGCTTTGGAGCTGCCGGCGCCGCCGGAAGTCGATCGTCAGGTGGCGGGCGATGCTGAAGAGCCAGGTCTCGAACTTCCAGCGCTGATTGTACTGGTGGCCCCTTTCGAGTACCCGAATCCAGGTCTCCTGAAATAGGTCTTCGGCCTCCTCGCGATTGCCGGTGATCATGAGCAAGTAGCGGAACAGCCTGTACTGATACTGCTGGATAAGAGAGTCGATCAGAATGGGATCACGCCGCCGTAGTCCCCGAGCCACTTCCCCGGCTTCCTGTTGCACCGCGTTCATAGTCCAGCTAGTCGCGAGTCCCATTCTAGCTCTGAATACGGAATGCGTCCTCGAAAAGACGCAACCGCGTCTTGGCCAGGCAATATCTCTTACGGCTTCGGTGGTGCGTTGAAGTCGAGCGCGGTTAGGAGTACGCTAGAAGGTAACTGGAAGGTCGAGGCGGAAATCCAGGCCGCGGTTTTCAGGGAAAGGCGAGCGGCAATGAAGCTGAGGAGGGCGAACCCGAATTGTGACGCCCATGCGTGCATATTGCCGATCGCGCTGGCGGTGCTCGGGTTCAGCCTTGCGCATCCATTTCTAGCCAGACCGCAGGTGATCGACTCGGACGGACAGTCTTACTACGAGAACGCCAAGCCGCTGCTGGACTATCCTCTTCCCGACCTGCTGAGGGCAGAGCCGGAACTTCAGGGATTAGAGCCCGCTTCGAGTCAGGATGCCTTAGCTATGATATTGGACAAGGCCGGAAAGATGACCGAAGACCTTATGGAAAGCATGCCGAACCTGGTCTCGCGTGAGGAGGTAACGCAGGAGAAGCTGCGAGCTTCGGGCAAAGTCCAGGATCATCGTCGAGCTGAATTTGATTACATGATTCTCGTCCACCGGCAAGGCGCAGAGACCTCCCTGGACGAATATCGGGCGGGGCCCGGCGGATCCCGGCTGGAGGAGCACGGCCTGGAGGAGGGCTATACGCTTACGCAGGGCTTTGCCTCCGCGTGGCTGTATTTTCTTCCTGACGTTCAGCCGGCGGCGCGGTTCCGCTACCTCGGTCAACAGACCGACGGCGCGTTCAGATGTTACGTCGTGGCGTTCGCGCAGAAACCTGGCTGGGCCACTATCATTGGCAAGGTCTCACGCGGAGACAAACTGGTTCGCATCTTGTATCAAGGAACCGCGTGGGTCGATGAGGCGAGCTTCCGAATCGTTCGCTTGAGAACGGATTTGTTGGCGCCGCGGCCTGACGTAGGTCTGGAAAGACAGACGACCGAGCTTCACCTCGGTGAGACGCGCTTGCCGCAGATCGTCTCACCCCTTTGGCTCCCCCAAGAAGTCGTTGTCACAACTGAAATGGACAAACAGCTTCTCCGAAACATCCATCGCTACTCGGGCTACAGGTTGTTCAAGGTGGAAACGAAGATCCTGCCGGCTCCGCCCGATCAACCCCTGCCCGAGAAGCCTGATTAGGTCGGTTCATGGAGGCTATTCAGCCTGTCATGCGTGCGAGCTTGGCGGTTTCTTCCCACAGGCGTTGCGCGGCCTTGTCGTCTTGCGCCGCTTGCGAGGGCGCTACGGGACGGCATTTGTAGAAGTAGCCGCCGGTCACGCCCGCCACCTCGGGTGAGGAAGCAAGAAAGACCAGTGTTTCCGCGCCCTCCTGAGGCGACAAGGCAAATCGCTTGGCGACGCCCACACCAAACGAGATCAGCCCGCCGCTTTGATCGCCGAAGCGAGTGGCTACGAATCCAGGATGCAGGCAATTGGCGGTCACGCCGGTGCCTTGAAGGCGCCGCGCCAGCTCGCGCGTGAAGAGGATGTTGCACAGCTTCGAGCGCCCATAAACTTTGAAACCCGGCCCTCCGAACCGCAATGACTGCCAAAAGCTGCCGCGATAGGCTTCGGCAGACTGCAAGTCGTCAAAGTCGAGCTTGGCAGGTTCGTGTGCGTCCGAAGCCGTATTGACAATACGCGCCGGCGCGGAGGCCACTAGCCGCTCGCGTAGGCCTTGGGTCAAGACGAAGTAGGCCACGTGGTTCAAGGCGAAAGTGCGCTCCAGACCGTCTTCGGTAACCTGGCGGGAGCCGAAGAGGGCGCCGGCGTTGTTGATCAGCACATCAATATGGGGTTCAGCACCGGCGATCTCCGAGGCCACACGCTTCATTTCGCTGAGCCGGGAAAGATCGGCGTAGTAAATAGCGTGGGCGGCGTCGGAGCCACACGCTTGCAGGCGTTCGAGGGTGGCTTCGCCGCGTTGTCGGTCGCGCGCCACCTGGACGATGCGCGCTCCCATTCCGGCAAGCGTCTCTGCCGCCACTTGGCCAATGCCCGAGGTCGCTCCAGTGATTACGATCACTTTGCCCTGCATGTCTTGTTTCATGGTGTTCAAGTGGGTGTCGTTCCGAGAGCGGAATCTGCATCCCCCAACAACATCCTACCAAATAACCCACATTACTTCTCTCGAAAGGTGATCTTCCCGTCGCGGATTGTATATCGCACTTTGGAAAGAGCGGTCACGTCCAGCGCGGGGTCGGCGCCTAGAACCACCAGATCGGCTTCCATCCCTTTCGCAATGCGTCCCCTGCGGCTCGAGTAGCCGAAGCGGCGCGCTGGATTGGTTGTGAGCGAGGCGAGGATTTCCTGGAAACTCATCCCCGAGCGAGACATGAGAGTGAATTCCAGCACAGTATCGTAATGGTCGGTGTAGCCTATATCCGTACCGAATAGGATCTCGCCTCCCGCCTGCGAGTAAGCGCGCAGTTCCGCAACCATTTGGGCGATCCAGGCCTCGCGATCCCGAGCGGAGATTCCGCCCTTGCGCGCCTCGAAATCAAACAGGGTCAAGGTTGGTATAAGCGCCAGGTTCGCCCGCTTCAGTCGTGCGACGAAATCGGGCGTCCAGGGCGGCGACTGGGGCACGGTGTGCGCCAGCACGTCCACGGCACTCTCGATTGCGACCTCGACGCCATCCAGGCTTTGCGGATGGGTAAAGACCGGCATGGCGTGCCGATGCGCCTCCGCCACCGCGGCCTTGGCAATGGCCAAGGGTAAAACTGCAACCTTACCCTCACCCTGATACGACCCGGTAAACAACTTGATCCCATCTGTGCCTTTGGCAACGTGATCGCGCACCAGGGAGATCGCCTGCTCGGCGCTTTCGGTCTGTAGAACGCGGATGTGGTTCTGGCGGAGAAAATCGCGCACGTAGACCGGTTCGATCGTCCAAATCGGCTCGCCGACGGTGAGAACGTGCGGGCCGCGGAGCTCATTGCTTTCGATCTATCGGCGGAGTGCGAGTGTGTTGTCGAGCGCGGAGCCAAGGTCGAACACCGTGGTAAAGCCCCAGCGGTTGAACATCTGGCCCAACTGCTCATCCAAGTCCTGGGCGGTAGAGGCGGGGACGTGAAGAAGGCGTGGAGTAAAGATGTGGACATGGCTGTTCCAGAAACCTGCCGTCACAACCAGACCCTTGCAATCAATCACCGTCGCCTGGCGCGGGATTTTAATCGTGGCGCTCGCTCCAACGGCAAGGATATGGCCGTCCTGTACGAGGATTGAGCCGTTTTCGATGGGAGGTTCTGAAGGGGAGGGATAAATCTTTGCGCCAACCAGCGCCAGATCAGAAGCGCAACCAGGGCAGGTCGTAAGCAGGAGTAAACCCAGGAGAAGGAGATTAATGAGCCGGTTTCGCATAGGAGCAATTCTATCCGCTATTTGGAGGCCAGGCGACGGGCTAATTTCATCGCAAAAATGACGGCTGGAACCTCCTCTTGCCCGAGGTTCTTCACCCATAACCTGCCGTCAGCGTCCAGCTTGGCAGACAGCGGTAACAGGAGCCCTAGGCACGGACCACAGGCAGGGTGTTGAGAACCTGGAAGAGCTCGTTGGGTTGAATGGGTTTGGAAATGTAGGCGTCCATTCCCGCGGCGAGACAGCGTTCGCGGTCGCCTTTCATGGCATGGGCCGTCATGGCGACGATGGGAATATGGGAGCCGGTCGTCGCTTCCCTAGCGCGGATGGCGGCCACGGCTTCAAACCCATCCATCTCCGGCATGGACACGTCCATGACGATCAGGTCGAACTGTTGTTTTTCCAATGCCTCCAAGGCAGTCCGCCCGTTGTCGGCCACTACCACACTGTGACCTTGTTTTTCGAGCAACCGGGAGGCCAGCATTTGATTGACCAGATTATCCTCGGCCAGCAGGACGTGCAGGCCTTGCCGCGCTTCGCGCAACGAGTGGCGGGTAACCAGAGGAGCTTCCTGGGCCCCAGAGCCGCGGACCCCAACTTCGTCCTGCGGTCCAATGCCTTCCGGCGCCGGGCCGGCGACCTGCGCTGCCCGCGCCTTCCTTCCCAGTACACTCAAAAGGGCGGCGTGAAGCTGCGACTCGACGACGGGTTTGACCAGGTAAGCCGCGATGCCCAGCTCACGGCAGCGCGCCGCGTCCCCTCGTTGTCCCGAGGAGGTGAGCATCATGATAGTCATGTGGCGCAAGTCGGCTTGCTGGCGGACTCGTTCCACCAGTGTGAAGCCGTCCATGTCCGGCATCTGCGCGTCCACCAGCAACAAGGCATAGTCGGCCCCGAATCGATCCGCCTCCTGAAGCCTGGTCATGGCTTCGGCGCCGCTTGCCGCCGGCTCCGGCCGCATTCCGTAGTGGCGCAGCATCTCGCCCAGGATGCGCCGGTTGGTCAGATTATCGTCCACGATGAGCGCCGCAAGCCCCGCCAATCGGACTCGCTCCGCAGATTCGGCCGTCACTGCCTCCCCAGCCGTCCCGACTTGCACCGTGAAGTGAAAACGACTGCCCTTTCCCAACTCGCTCTCCACCCACATGCGGCCGGCCATCATGCTCACCAGCCGCAAGGAGATGGTCAGTCCCAGCCCCGTGCCTCCGAAGGTGCGCGTCGTCGAGCCGTCGGCCTGGGAGAAGGCTTCGAAAATGATCTTCTGTTTTTCCGGGGCGATGCCGATGCCGGTATCGCGCACCGTGAAATGCAATACGGCCTGATCCGGAGTTCTGGACTCCAAGGCCACTTCCAGGCCCACTTCGCCTCGCGGCGTGAACTTGATGGCGTTGCCCACCAGATTAATGATGATCTGCCGCAGGCGGCTGGGGTCGGCAACCACCACTTCAGGCACCTCCGGCCGGACATCGCAAGTCAGCTCGAGACCTTTCTGGTCGGCGCGCAAGGCGAGCAGCTTCAGTGTGTCATCCAGGCAGTCGCGCAACCGGAAACGGATCGGATCCAGATCGAGCCTGCCCGCTTCGATCTTGGAGAAATCCAAGACATCGTTAAGGACGGTGAGTAAGGCGTCGGCCGAAGTTTTGACCATCCCCAGATAATCACGCTGCTCGGTTGTCAACTCGGTCTCCAGGGTCAGTTCAGTCATTCCCAGAACGCCATTGATGGGGGTGCGAATCTCGTGGCTCATATTGGCCAGGAACATGCTCTTCGCCCGACTGGCGGCCTCCGCGTCCTCTTTGGCTCTCTGCAGTTCCACCTCCGTCCGCTTCCGCTCGACAATCTCTTTCTGCAATTCCTCGGTCCGGTCCTTCACGCGCCACTCGAGCTCCCTTTCGTGCGCGCGGATTTGCTGCATCCGAAGCTGGTACCCCCCAATTGCCGCAGCCAGAAGTAACAGAGCCGAAAGAGTGTAAAACCAGATCGTCTGGTAGAAGTGCGGCTCAAGATCAACGTCAACAGAGGCCCCTTCCTGATTCCAGACGCCCTCCCCGTTGCAGGCGATCACCTGAAAGCGGTATTTGCCCGGAGGAAGGTTCGTGTAATAGGCGATGCGTTGCGATCCGGCATCCACCCAGTTCTCATCAAATCCGGCCAACTGGAACTTGAATCGCACCTTGCGCGGCGCCGAAAAACTGAGGCCGGTGTAGCAGAATTCCAGTTTGTTGTGCCCCGCCGGCACCTTGATGTTTCCTGATTGGGGTACCGGCTTGTCGTCAACCAAGACCTGTTCGACCATGACCCGGGGCGGATGGTCATCGGTCTCGAGGTGGGCCGGGTCGACTACGGCAACTCCCTTAAGAGTCGGCAACCACAATCTGCCATCTTTGGTCTTCCAGCCTGCCGGCTGGAAACCGCCATTGCATTCCGAGCTTCCCATTCCGTCGGAAATTCCATAGGAAACACAATGGATCGACTTGATGGTTCCTTCGGCGAACTCGTTCAGATCTTTCTTGCTGACCCGGTAGGCGCCCCTGTTACAACTCATCCAAAGGTTACCCCGATCGTCGTCGAGGATCTGGTATGCGATGTTGTCAAACAACCCTTGCCGCTTGGTGTAGGCGGTGAACTTGCCTTCCTTGAATCGGCTGAGTCCGCCGGAGCATGATCCGATCCAAAATGTTCCGTCGCGGTCCTGATAAATGGAGCATATTTCGTCGTTCGCCAAACCATCCTTGGTAGTATAGGTTCTGAGGTTGTAGCGCAAACCTCCGTCTTTGAGGTTTGCGGCTTTGTGCCCCGGACTTTCGCTCTTGAGGTCCGCGATTTCACCGCCCTCCATCGCGACGAGCCCACCCTCTGTGCCGACCCAGAGCGTGCCGCCAGGGTCTTGGTAAAGCGCCCGGATGACGTCGGAAGGCAACCCGTTGCGGGTTGAGAACAGAGTGAATTTCCCGTTTCGAAACAGATTGAGCCCACCACTTCGCGTGCCAATCCAAATGTTCCCTTGTTGGTCCTCAAGCAGCGCTCTTATGGAATCATTGGACAGGCCGCTCTTCGTGCTGTAGGTGGTGACCCGTCCCTCTTGAAGCCGCGCCACTCCGCCACCTTTAGTTCCTAGCCAGATGCTTCCATCTCGGCTTTCGAGCACGCTCAACACTTCGTCGTCCGGCAGGCCCTGTTTGCTGGTGTAATGAGTGATCTTGCCATCCTTGAGCCGGTCCAAGCCGTCGCCAGTAGTTCCAATCCAAATGCTCCCGTCATGGCTTTCGTAAACGGCATTGACGTCGTCCATGCGCAGTTCTGGATCATTACCGTAGGTGATGAAGTCAGCGTCCTTCAGTCGAACCAAGCCGCCGCCGAACGTGCCCAGCCAGAGGCTTCCCTCACCGTCTTCCATTATGGTCGAGACGGTGTCGTTCGATAGGCCCTCCTTAGTGGTATAGGCTGAGACAAGTCCGTTCTGAATCCGCTCCAGGCCGTGACCGTCGGTCCCAAGCCATAAGGTGCCGCGGCGGTCTTCGTAGACCGATATTATGCGGTACTTCTCTGCAGGATCTTTCCCGGCGACAGCCTGCAAACGTCCACCCTGCATGCGGCAGAGGCCGCCGCCTGTACCCACCCACAGACTCTGCGCGCGGCCCAAACCAAGGGACCACACCACATTATTGGGGAGCCCTTCCCTGGTGGTATAGAGCGTGAACTTCCCGTCCTTGAACCGATTCAGTCCATGGTTCGTACCGATCCACAGGCTTCCGTCCTCGGTCCCCTCGAGCGCCCAAATGAAGTCGTCCGACAAACCATCCTTCGTGGTATAGCGTGAGAATTTGCCATCTTTCAAACACCCAAGCCCATGTCCGGACGTCCCCATCCACAAACTTCCGTCCGTGCTCTCAGAAAATGCCAAGACCGTGTCATGGGAAAGCCCATCCTGGGTGGGGTAGCCATTGAATTTTCCGTCTTTCAGCCGATAGACGCCGCCTGCATCCGTGCCAATCCATAAACTCCCATCGCGCCCTTCGAGCAAGGTGCGAATATAAAAGCTCTTGAGCTCAGGCGTGTTGCTCTGGTCGAAGACGGTAAAACGGATGCCATCGAAGCGAACCAGTCCTTCCTCAGTTCCGAGCCAGATATAACCGTCTCGCGTCTGGACGATTACCGACACATCGTTTTCAGGCAGCCCATCCTCCTGCTGCCAGTTTTCGTGGACGTACTGGGTTAGAGTTTTGGTTGGCTCGAAAGCTTGGGCCGAGGTGCTCCAGAACGGAGAGAAGGCGAGAGGAAAGAGACACCCCCATGCCAGGATCGAAAAGCGTGGGAGCAGTTTGCCAGCCGCCATACTCGCTCGTTCACCTCACCGCCTAGGGAAGCGGGGCCAACTCGCCTGTTGGCACACGTTAGCCTCCGTGTAGTCCGCTAAGCCTGGTCTGGATTTTATCGGTGACGATGGCGACCCTCAATGGTACTAAGGTCCTCGCAACTGATACCCGCGCGCATAGGGTTGGCCTTCGATGTGGAGATAAATCCAACCCGCGGCGGGGTAGCGGTAGGCGGGGCCAAAGGTCCGGCTGAAACTGCGTGGGCTGGGGCTGGCACGTTTAGCAAGTGTCAACCGACGCCAGGCGCCTGGCGTCTACAACGGCAGTCTCACCCTCGCTTCGCAACCTGGACCCGAGAGGCGGTTCTGAAGGGTAAGAGAGCCACCGTGCGCCTCGGCGATTTGCCGGCTGAGGACGAGTCCGATGCCCGTCCCTACGGCCTTAGTGGTGAAGAACGGCACAAAAAGGTTGGTGGTGTTGGGAAGGCCTGGTCCCTCATCTTCGACCAACAACTCGACGTAGTCCCCCTTTCGCCTCCAGCCAAGCTTGACGCCGCCTCCGGTTTCGAGCGCCGCATCCACCGCATTGCGAAGAAGATTGATCAGCATCTGCTCGAGTTGGTCCCGGTCAGCCTGAAGCGTCAAAGCGGGCCCCGGAATCAGGGTCACCGGCAGTCGTCTTTCGAGACCGGCCACGCGCCGCACCAAGTCCCCGAGATCCGCCGGCTGCAATTTCGGCGAGGGTAAGCGCGCCAAGCGTGAATAGCCTTCCATGAATCGGCTCAGTGACTCAGCGCGTCCTTCGATTACGCTTAAGCCTCGGCGCGCATCCTCGTCCCAGTCGGCAGGGCGCGGCTGGCGCGCCAACAGGCTGCCGAGCGTGCCCGCCATGGACTTGATGGGGGCGAGAGAATTATTGAGCTCGTGCCCCAAAACCCGGATGAGGCGCTGCCAGGCTTGGCGCTCCTCTTCCCGCAGGGCCTGGCTGAGATTAGTCAGCACCAGCATCTGGTGCGGGCGGCCATGCTCTCGAAAGGTGCTGCGACGGATGCCCCATCGGCCCGCGTCCCCCGGGAAGGACATCGCCATGGTCCGCACCGAATCGCCCTCCAGGCACGTGCTCAAGCCCAACTCCTCGGCGGTCCGCCCCAGAATTCGTTCCGCCGGCTGCGCGAGCAGGCGTTCGCCGGCGCGGTTCAGAAGCTGGAGCCGCTGCCCGCTGTCGAAAGTGAAGATGGCGACATCGATCTCTTCCATCACTTTACGCAGCAGCGCCGTGGCCTCGAGCGACGAGAGCCGCTGGTCTCGCAGCATTTCGCTGAGCGCGTTCACTTCCGTGAAAACCTCGCCCAGGGCGGAGCGCGAGCGAGTTCCCCTGGCGCGAATCGAGTAATCTTCTTCTCGAAGCGCCGAGAGCAGGTTGGAGAGAGTCTGCAGGGGGTGCGTCACTTTCCCGCGCAGGGCGAAGGAAAACCCAAGCCACACCACCACCAGAACGATGCTCAGAGTCCAGCGTGTCTGGGCGGAGTAAGTCCCCGTCCAGAGCAGGAGGAGGGCGACGAGGAGGGCAGGGAACCCGCCAGCCAGCGCCATAAGGACCAGACGATTTTCGAGCGCCGTACGCCGGAGCCGCACCGGCGCGGGCCGTCCCGGCGTGCGGAGTTTCGTCTCTTCAGGGTCGATGGGCACGCTCATGGCCGATTGCCGATTGTCGGTTGCACCTGGCAGACTACCCGCCATATTAGCTTAAGCGCGACGCAGCGGCGGCTTGACCCGCCATTTCTCGAGGGTTTCAGCGAACTCGAGGCGTCGAGCCGCCGAGAGGCTCGTATTATAGCCTACAATCCGTACTTGCGCAAGCGGCGATAAAGCCCGCTACGGCTCAAGCCGAGCGCCGAGGCCGCCTGGCTCACGTTTCCCCCGTATCGCGCCACAGCTTTCTTGATGAGAAGGCACTCCACTTCCTCCAGGCTCAGCTCTTCCAGGCGCGAGCCGCCTTCCCGCTCCGTCCGTAAGCCGAAGTCGCTGGGCCGTACCGCGTCGCCTTGCGCCATCAGGACGGCCCGTTCCACCGCGTGCTCGAGCTCGCGCACGTTGCCGGGCCAGGCATAGTCCAACAGGAATTGGATCGCCGCCGGTTCGAAAGCGCTCAGCGACTTTCGGTACCGCTCGGCATAGCGACGCAGGAAGTAATTGGCAAGCAGCGGGATGTCCTCACGCCGCTCGCGCAGGGCAGGAAGATGGATTTCAATGGTGTTAAGGCGGAAGAGAAGGTCTTCGCGGAAGCGGCCGGCCTTCACCTCCTGAGCGACGTCCGCGTTGGTTGCCGAGAGCACTCGCACATCCACGCGCCGCGTCTTCGAGGAACCTACGCGCTCCATCTGCCCGGTCTCGAGCACGCGCAAGAGTTTGGCTTGCAGGTTAATTGGGACGTTGGCGATTTCGTCCAGAAACAGAGTCCCGCCGTCCGCCAACTCGAAACGCCCTACGCGATCCGCCTTGGCATCGGTAAACGCCCCTTTCACATGGCCGAACAGCTCACTTTCGAATACGCCTTCGGAGAGCCCCCCGGCATTCACGGTCACCATCGGCTTCGCGGCCCGGCCAGAAAGGGTATGGAGCGTCTGGGCAACGACCTCTTTCCCCGTGCCGTGCTCGCCGGTAATCAGAACGTTGGCATCAGAAGGGCCCACGCGTGAGATCAGCTCCAGCGCCGGGCGCATGGCGGGAGATTCCGCAATGAGGGTGGGGCGCCCCTCGGCGCGGAGCAACCGGTTCTCCGCCTCCAGGCGCAGGCCCTGCCGCAATGCCCGGCTGAGATCGATCTGAGTGCGGAGAATGGCGAGCAGGCGGGCGTTGTCCCAGGGTTTTTGGATAAAGTCCCGCGCTCCCCGCCTCATAGCCTCTACAGCTAAGCCTACACTGCCCCAGGCGGTCATTACCACCACAGGCAAGGTACTGTCCAGGGCCTGAAGCTTTTTCAGCAGGTCCAGGCCTTCCTGCCCGGAAGTGGTATCGCGGGCAAAATTCAGGTCCATCAGCACTAGGTCGAAATCCTGGGCATCGAGAGCGGCCAAGATTCCGGACGGGGAAGTCGCCGACTCCGTGACGTAACCTTCGCCCTTGAGCAGCAGCCGAAGCGCTTCCAGAACATCAGGTAGATCATCTGCAATAAGAATTCGAGTCATGGCACAATGAAGAATTGTCGATTGACGATGGTCGATTTTCGATTGACAGCGGTCGAAAATCGTCAATCTCGGGCTTGTTTCGCTGTCTTGCGCGCGGCGACACTAATTGCCACTAACTCGTTCGCCTCTTTCAATAAATCGGTCAATCGCGCGGGTTTGATCAGGTTCGACTCTTGCAGCAATTCCAGCCAATAAAGGCTCTCGTCCGCCTCCTCGACGACCACCGAGAGCTTCGCCGCGAACTCCGCGTGCGATTGGGCCCGGCAGACCGCCCTGTAGTTGGCTCCTACAGAGGTTGCCGACCGCAAGAGCCGGCGGCCAATCACTTGGCCAGCCGCGCAACGGGGCAGAGTATCAACAAGTTTGATCACGCGCAAAGCAAATGCCTTGGTCCGTGTCTGCAATTCTCTTGGGGTCATAGGCTCAACGTTGCCGATTATCGATCGACGATTTGACACCGACCGACAATCGTCAATCATCGGTTCTTCGGGCAATCGTCAATCGTCCATCGAAAATCGTCAATCACACGACCCATCCATCCGCCAACCGGACGATCCGGTGGCTGTAAGCGGCATTGGTTTCAGAGTGCGTCACCTGGATGATCGTGGCGCCTTCGCCGTTGAGCTTTTTGAAAAGCTCCATGATTTCCCGGCCTTGCTCGGAATGTAAGTTGCCCGTCGGCTCGTCGGCCAGGATCAGTTTCGGGTTCGCAATCACTGCCCGCGCCACGGCCACCAATTGCTGCTGGCCGCCCGAAAGCTGGTTGGGGAAAAGATCCTTCTTCCCAACAATGTGAAACCGGTCCAGCGCGTCGGCAACCAGAGCTTGGCGCTCTGAAGCCTTGACATTCCTGTAGGAAAGGGGGATGTCAAGATTTTCCGCGACGGTCAGGCCATCCAGAAGATGGTACTGCTGAAAAACGAAGCCGACGGTTTGTTTGCCGATTTCCGCCCGCTGTTTCAAACTCATCTTATGGACCGGGCGCTCCATCAAGTAATACTCGCCTTCCCAGTCTCCATCCAGCATTCCAATAATACTCAGGAGGGTGGTTTTGCCTGCTCCGGAGGGCCCCATGATGGTCACGAATTCACCCTCCGCCACATCCATGGTGACACGGCGCAGGACGTAGTATCTTCCCGGCCCAACCGGATAATACTTGTCAAGGTTTCTCAAAGTTATCATTGCGTTTTCCCCGTTCGTCAGTTGTCAGTAGTCCGTTGTCCGTTGTTGTCTGCTTTCACTTGTCTGTAGCTATCGCCTGACCGCTAGCTGCTGCTTTTTTCATACGACCACCAGGCACTAGCCACTGGCCACTGCTCTATTCATACCTCAGCGCCACGATCGGATCAACTTTGGTGGCGCGGCGGGCGGGAATGTAGCACGCCGCCAGGGCCACCGCCAGCAAAATCAGACACGTCAGAGCGAAGGTGGACGGATCAAAGGCGCTGACCTCGAACAGTTGACTCCGCAGCAACCGCGCCAAAACAGAGGCGGCCACCGCTCCAACCAGGACACCCGCCAATGCCAGCCGCAATCCCTGGCTGATTATCATACTCCACACCTGCCGCCGTTGCGCACCCAACGCCATGCGGATTCCGATTTCCTGCGTGCGCTGAGCGGCGTTATAACTGATAACGCCGTAAAGGCCGAGGGCAGCCAGGAACAGCGCCAAGCCGGAGAATATCTCGAGCAGAGAGGCGGCGATCCGCTGCGGGCCGAGCGAGCCGGCAACATATTGCTCCATGGTCTTGAGGTCCGCCACGGGCTCGCCCGAATCGACCGAGGCAACGGCCCCTTGTATTCCCGAGGCTAGTTTTGCCGGGTCGGTCCGGGTCTTGACGATAAGGAATGCCTGTTGAAGCGGCTGCTGGAGCATGGGGTAGTAGCAAACGCCTTTGCCGGAATCACCCACCAGAGCCGACTGCATCACATGGGCCGCCACGCCTACGATTGTAGTCCACGGCCCACCCCGTTGCAGACGGCGTCCGATGGGATCCTGATTAGGCCAGTACTGCCGGGCGAGGTTCTCGTCGATAATGACTACCGGCTGTGTGCCCGGCCGGTCCATGGCGGTAAAATCCCGTCCTTTCAGCAAGGGAATGTGCAGAGCTTCGAAGTACCCGGGCGTGATCCAGTTCAGGCCGCTATGAGGTCCCGGATCGCCCGGGCCGGAGGGGCGGCCTTCGATGGAAAACGACGAGGAGGGAGTGAAGCCGGTAAATGGCAATGCTTCCACCACGGCTGCGGAAGAAACTCCGGGAAGCGCCGCCAGCTTTTCGTTCACGGCCCGATAGAATGCCGCCTGCTTTTCCTCACTGTTGTACTGATTCTCCGGAAGTTGGACGCTCGCCGTCATCACCCCACGGGGATCGAATCCCGCATCGACTCTGCCCAGGCGTGCGAGGCTCTTGAGCAGCAATCCAGCCCCAACGAGCAAGACCAAAGCCATGGCCACTTGCCCCACTACAAGCCACTCTCGGAGGCGAAGGCGGCCACGGCTGGAGGTTACGGTTCGTGCTTCCTCTTTGAGCACTCCGTAGTGCCGGCGGCTGAAAAGCTCGCCCATGGGCATGACCGCGAGAAACACGCCACTCAGGACCATCAGGAGAACTACGAATAAGAGCACATGCCCATCGACGTGCACTGCGAACCCGGGGGACAGGCTGTTTGGCGCCAGCCGGAGCAATAGTCCGGCGCCGTCGTAAGCTCCTGCGACGCCGGCGATGGCGCCGCAGGCCGTGAGAAAGAAGCTCTCCACCAGCGCCTGCCGAAGCAGGTCGCGCTTTTGTGCGCCCAAAGCGAGGCGAACTGCAAATTCCTTGGCGCGGGCGGACGCCCTGGCGAGGAGCAGACCGCCGATGTTCGAACAGGCAATCAGCAGCACGAACCCCACCGCCCCTAACAGGATCAACATGGGCGTGCGGAAATTCCCGGCGCCGTACTCGGTGAACGGAATCGCGAACATTCCCCAGCCCGAATCCTTGGCGTAGGTGTTCTGCGGATAGGCCCGAATCAGCCGCTGGGTCAGCATGCGAACGAAGGCTTCGGCCTGCGCGCTCGAGACCTCCGGCCGTGTCCGCGCCACAACGAATAAGGACTCATTGAAATAATTGTCAGGCGAGTACTCGCTGGCGGGAAGCCCCAGGGGCGTCCAAAGCGCGGTCCGCCGAGGCCAGTCGAACTCCGGCCCCATCACCCCGACCACGCGGTAATCCTCGCGGTTCAACTGAATGCTGCTGCCGACAATCGCAGGATCGCCGCCGAAGAGACGCTGCCAGGTGTCATAGGCGAGCAGGGCGACTTGATTGGCGTGAGGTTGGTCCTCCTCCGGCCGAAAGAGCCGCCCGCGGAGAGGCCGCGCGCCGAAGGTGTCAAACCACTGCCAGGTAACCTTAGCCACCGTCAGCCGCTGAGGACCCTCGGGGGCGAGGTAATTGAAGCTCTCTTCGTCTGAGGCAGCGGCGGAAGCGAACACCTGCTTGCTGTCCCGGATGTCTTTGAACGCGGGGGCCGAAACCACGATGCTCTTGAGATTCAGTTTGTCGTACTTCACCCGAATGGCATACAGGTGTGCGGGGTCGCTGATTCCGGTGGGGTGAAGGAAAAGCTCGTTGATCACGCTGAAGATGATCGTATTGGCGCCGATGCCGAGCGCGAGGGAAAGCACCGCCACGGCAGCGAAGCCCGGGTTCTTCGCCAACATGCGGAAGGCGTAGCGTAAATCGTGGAGCAGAGTAGCCATTACTCACCTCAGTAGTTAGCGAGCTCTCAGCCGTCAGCTCTCAGCTATCAGCAAGCAATTGCGGAATTGTCGATTGCTGGCGGCTGAAAGCTGAGAGCTGACAGCTTTATTCGTGCCGCAGCGCCACCATGGGATCCACCCTCGTGGCCCGGCGCGCGGGGAGGTATGTGGCCAACAGTGATGCAGAACCCAGGAGCAACGCGACTCCGGCAAGAGTCACCGGGTCCGTCGCACTCACCCCGAACAACAGCGACTGCATGGCGCGGGTCAGCACAAACGAACCGGCAATTCCAATCGCCAGGCCAACCACAGTGGTCAGCATTCCCTGGCCGAGCACAAGGCGCAGCACGTGCGACGCGCCCGCACCGAGCGCCATGCGCACCCCAATCTCATGCGTGCGCCTCACCACCGAATAAGCCATCACCCCATAGATGCCCGCTACGGCCAGCAGCAGCGCGGTGGCGGCGAAGACGCCCACCAGGATCAGATTGAAGCGGCGCGTCTTCAGCGAAGCTGAGAAAACCTCAGTAAAGGTACTAAAGCTGGGCGGAACATTGGGATCGAGACTGCGTACAATCTCCCTTGCAGCCGAGAAAACGACGGCGGGGTCTGCCGCTGTGCGCATCACCACCGTGAATTGCCCCGTGGCCTGGGGCCGCTGCCGGTAATTCACGTAGATGGTGGGACGCGGTCTTGCCTCCAAGCTGTCTTCCCGGATATCGCCCACAACCCCCACCACGGTGAGGAAGCGCAGGTCCCCATCCATGTTGCCGAACTCGATTGACCGGCCCAGCGGATCCATGTTCGGCCACTTTTCGCGCGCCAGCGACTGGCTGATCAGCGCCACGTGCGGCGCGCCCATCGTGTCGCGCTCGTCGAAGAGCCGGCCGCGCAGCAAGGGAATGCCTAGGGCGTGGAAATATCCCTCGCTCGCTACACCATAGTCGGCATCGCCGGTGCGCGTCGAATCGTGGAACAGCCGCCCGAGGTCGTCCATGCTGCGTGGCAGTTTTTCTTGTGGGTTCATCAAGATATACGTGCCGTCGGCCAAGCCGGTCATCAACGGCAGGCCATTGATGCCGCCGACTTCCCGGACGCCCGGAACGGCGCGCAAACGCAAGAATAGTTCGTTCAGGAATCCCACCCGTTGGACTTTTTCTGTGTCCTTTTCGGGGAATGGCATTGCAAGGTCCATCGTCAGAATGTGTTCAGTGCGGAAGCCGGGATTAATCGAGAGCACGCGCAGAAGGCTCCGGCCCAGCAGCCCGGCGCCGGCCAGCAGTACCACCGTAATCGCCATCTGCGCGGCAATAATCATGCGGCTCAGGCGCTGGCCGCGCAGCGTGCCCGTGTGCCCCTGGCCGCGCTCCACCAGCGCCCCCTGGACATCTCCAGAATTTGCGCGTAGCGCCGTGAAGATGCCCAGTCCGGCCGCGACTGCCACCGAAAGAGCAAACGTGAAAGCGAGAACCGGCAGGTTTACCGCGACATCCTGGAGCCGGGGCAGATTGCTCGGGGCCATCGCCACGAGCGCGTCCACGCCCCAGAGCGCCGCGAGCACGCCGAGCGCACCGCCAGCGACGGAAAGCAGCAGGGCTTCGGTGAGGAACTGGCGCACCAGCCGGTTTCGCCCGGCGCCCAGCGCCGAGCGAATGGCCAGTTCCCGCTCGCGGGCGGCCGCTTGCGCCATCAGCAGATTCACCACGTTGGCGCAGGCGACCAGCAGCAGGAAACCGACCGCGCCCAGCAGCACCAGCAGCGCCGGCCGGATGTCGCTTGTCAGGGCGTTACGTAGTGGGGACACGGCCACGTCCGTCATATTGGTGTCCTGGCCGCACTGTTGCTTGAGCCTCTGTGCGATTCCCGTAAGCTCAGCGCGCGCCTGTGCCAGCGGAACGCCCTCCCCGAGCCGCGCCACCACGTGCCAATTGTGCGCCGTGCGGCTGGGCAGTCGTTCCCAAAGCTCGCGCGGCACCCAGACGTCGCTGTCAAACGGGAACCGGAAGCCGGGCGGAAGCACACCGACCACAGAAACCGACTGGTTCTCAATGGTCAATTTGAGCGTCGAGAGATTGTTCATCCCACCCAAGTATTGTTTCCAATAGCCGTAGCTCACCAGCGCGACCGGAGCGGCGCCGAAGCGCTGGTCTTCTGGCGAGAATCCCCGGCCCAGAACAGGTCCCACGCCCATCAGCGGAAAGAAATCGTGTGAGACTGAAGCTACCATGCTACGCGTCGGTTCGGAGCCGCCGGACACTGATTGCAGCCAGGCTGCGTACTCGGCCACGCCTTGGAATGCGTGGCTTTGTGAGCGCACGTCTTCAAAGTTGGGATCGGCGAAGTTCATTCGTCCGCCCTTGGCATTCACTTCTCGCAGATCGACGATTCGGTCGGGCTTAGGATAGGGCAAGGGGCGCAGCAGCACGCCGTAAACCACACTGAAGATGGCGGTGTTGGCGCCAATGCCCAGCGCCAGCGTAAGCACCGCCACCGCCGTAAAGCCGGGATTTTTCGCCAGCATTCGCAGGCCGTAACGCAAGTCGTGCAGCAGAGTAGTCATCGTTGTCTCCTCGTTAGGCTAGTGGTTAGTGGTCAGTGGCTAGTGGCTAGTGCCTAGTGCCTAGAAGAAGCCCTCGCCGTAGCTGTCCGATCTTTCAACCCCTCATACTGAATCCTGCGCTCCTTTGTTTTCATAGACATTCCAGCTTCGTTCCGGTAGTTCTTGATAATGCGCCTGCCATGACGAACTTTGTGGCCGCAAAGAGCTTGCTGCTGGTCAGCATCGGGACGCTCACCGCCACCAACCGGTTCGATTTCTGAATCCAAACTCCCACTGTCCTTTGTTTTCATAGACATTCCAGCTTCGTTCCGACAGTTTTTAGTCGTGCGGCCGTGACTTCGGACTTTGTGACCATGGTGAGTTTCGCTCTCATTGCGCAGTGGCACGTCACTCGACAATCGTACTGTTGCTCAATCGCCTGCTCTTTGTTCACCCAATCCCAGAGCCCTTCCCCCGCCCTGTGGCGGCGTTCCGCACATGACAACGATGGTAGCCTAACTAGGCTCGGATGTCAATCACAGAATGCGCGGCCCGAGGAACCGGAGGCGCGGTCGCGCCGGGAAGTCGTCCGATATCCTGAACGGTTTGATCTCATCGGTCCCCCCCGATCGCCATGACCGAGTCGTGGGTGCAAATCGAAAGGCGGCAGCTCCGCAGGCTCCGCTGCCGCACTCCAAGGCTTCGCCGCGAAGTCGTCCGATATCTTGAACGGTTCGACCGCTCTTGACATATTTCCGTACTGGTTGTATGGTTTTCCATATGAAGACTACTCTGATCATTCCCGACCCGGTCTTCCGCGATTTGAAGCGCAAGGCGGCAGACCGCAAGGAAACCATGTCCGCGCTCATCACGGAATTTCTTGTCCTGGGCCTACGCGAAACTCGGAGACCCAAGCGCCCATTTCGTTTTCCCACATTCAAAATGGGGCCTCCCAAAGTTAATGTCGCGAATCGCGAAGAATTGTACGAGTTTCTGGAAGCCGAGCGCGATGCGCGCCTGTATGGACGAGTCAAAAGGAATGCCTGAGCTTGTTCACCGTCGATACAAACTTGCTCATCTATGCGGCAGACGAGGACTCTCCCCATCAAGAACGGATGCGAACTCTGCTTGCGGAATGGGGATCGGGCATTGAGGCTTGGTTTATAACTTGGTCCGTCGTCTACGAGTTCCTTCGCGTCGCCACTCATCGCTCCGTCTTTGCTGATCCGCTGACTTTTGCTGAGGCCTGGGGTTTTGTCGAAAGCCTCTGTGCGTCCCCCTCGTTTGGCATCCTGATCGAAACAGAGCGGCACGCCGACGTAGTTCGGGAACTCACTCTCGAGTACCCGCGTGTGTCCGGTAACAGATTGCACGATCTTCATATCGCCGCCCTCATGAGGGAGCACGGAGTGGTTGAGATTCGCACCGCTGATCTGGGCTTCCACCAATTCAAGTTCCTCCGAGTCGTTAATCCGCTCTGACTCGAAAAGCGAAATTCGAAAATCGAAATTCGAAACCCGAAAATCGAAAATCGGAATCCGAAACTCGTTTTACGGCTCGTCCACGCGTCTACGAAAAACCGCGGACCCCAAAGCCGGGGGTCCGCGCTACCCAAAGGCAGTGGCTAGTGGTCAGTGGCTAGTGGCTAGAAGCGCGCAATAAGATGATCGCTGGTGATCTCACCACCACTGCCGCATCGTCCTCGCCCCACACGAACCGCGGCTTGCTACCAGCAACCAGCCACTAACCACTAACCACTAGCCACTGCCTTATTCGTACCTCAACACTTCTATGGGATCGACCCGCGTCGCTCGGCGGGCGGGGAGGTAACACGCCAGCAGAGCAATGACCGCCGCAGCTACGGCTCCGGCGCCCAGGCTAAGTGGATCGTACGGTTTGACTCCGTAAAGGTAGCCGGCCACGAGACGGCCGACACCCACGGCGGCAACCATGCCCACCAAAACTCCCGCCAAGGCCAGCCGGAGTCCGCGGAGCAAAAAGAGTGTCTTGACCTGCTGAAGACCGGCGCCAAGGGCCAAGCGGATACCGATTTCGCGCGTGTGGCTTCTCACAATGAACCCGACCACGCCATAGAGACCGATGGCTGCAAGAAAAATCCCCAGCAGGCTTAGGACGGCCATCAACCGAGATTCGAAGACCAGGTCAAAGGTGGACAAATCGAGCAGACTACGGACGCTGTCGACGCCTACGATGATCAGGGTTGAACGGTAGTTGTGGATTTCCCGCCGCAGCAGGGAGATCACCGCGTCAGGCTTCTCGGAAGCCTCCACGATCAGCGCGCCCCCGTTGAATTGCGACTGCGCGTAGGGGAGATACATGTATGGGGCAGGATCCTCGCGCAACCAGTTAGTCTTGGCGTCCTCGGCGACGCCGACGATCAACGTATCCTCCTTACCAATCTTGATGAACTTACCCAGCGCATCGTCGTGTGGCCAGAAGCGGCGCGCCATGAACCGGCTGACGATGACGACTTTTTGTGACTGGGGACCGTCCGCAAAGGTGAAGTCGCGCCCTTCGAGGATATGGGTCCCGATTGTTTGAAAGTAATTCGGGCCGACGGCGTTCAAGTTGATGGGAATGCTCGACTGGCCTTCGGGAAGCTGAAAGCCAGGAATGGAAACCGCCTCGTTCGCTCCTCCACCCGAGCCGCTCAGCAGCATGCGCATGGCGTAGGTTGCGCCCTTAACTCCCGGCAGGCTCGCAGCGCGCTGCGCGAGGTCGGGCAGGAATTTCACTCCTTGCGGTCCGGCGACGTTCACGACTACAAGGTTCCTGCGCGTATCGAAGCCGGCGGGCAGGTCCCGGACCGTCGAGAGACTGCGGAAGAAAAGCAGCGAGATGGTCATCACGACGACCGAAAGGGCCATTTGACCTACCACGAGCAGATTGCGCGCCGTAAAGCGGCGGCTTCCCCGCACGAGCACCGCCTCTTCACCTTTAAGGACCCCCGCCAGGCCCACTTTCCAAGCGCGGAAGGCGGGCGTGAGTGTAAACAATACAGTGGCGAGAAGCGCGATGCCGGCGGTGAACCCAAGTTCCCGCAAGTCAACCCGCATGTCCGGCCCAAGAAAGGAATAAGCTGCCGGCATGAGAGCTCTCTGCGCGCTCATCAGCCAAGCGGTAAGCGTGAGGCCGAGGGCGCCCCCCGCGGCAGAAAGTAGCAGGCCTTCAGCTAGAAATTGCCGAAGCAGTTGCCACCGGCCGGCGCCCAAGGCGACCCGGACGGCCGATTCCCGCCACCGGGTTTCGGAGCGTGCCAGGAGCAAGCCCGCAATGTTCGAACAAGCGATCAGCAGCACGAGGCTCGGGATTGCCATCACAAGAAGGCTGGCGAGAACCATTTTGCGCTCGTCCATGGTTTCGGGACTGAGCTGGTAGGTTCTGCCGCGGTTGGTTTCCGGGTAAATCGCGGCCAAGCCGCGACTGAAGGCATCCAGCTCAGCGGAGGCTTGCGTGGGCGTTACTCCGTCTCGCAAGCGAGCCTCGGCTTCATACCACCGATCTCCCCGCTTAGGAGGACGCGCGGAGTCGAATGCGACGGCGTCAGAAGCCAGGATCCAGATGTCCGTGGGGACGTACCGCGCGAGTCCCTGGAAATGCGGCGGGGTTACCCCGATTACCGTTGCGGTGTGACCGGTGAGCTTGATCTCTTTGCCGATGATCCCGGGAACTCCTCCCAGGCGGCCTTGCCAAAGTCGATAGCTGATCACCACGCCGAGCTGAGACTGGGGTGTATTGTCCAGCTCAGGCGCGAAAACACGCCCCAACAGAGGCTTCACTCCAGTGACCTTGAAATAGTCCGGCGAGACTTCATCCACAAGAACCATGCTGGACTCATCGAGGGAATTGACGAAACGGGACTGACGCGAGTAAATCGCCACGCCGGAGAAAGATTTCACCTGCTGGCGAAGGTCCTGGTATTCGGGATAAGAGAAACCGCTTTCGAAGCCCTGAGGACTCTTGATTTGGAGCTGCACGAGCCGCTCAGGGTTGGCTACGGGAAGAGGGCGCAAGAGGAGGGCATCCAGCATAGTGAAAATCCCCGAGTTAGCCCCGATGCCCAGCGCCAGAGTCAGCACCGCCACGGCGGTGAAGCCAGGGTTCTTGGCCAGCATGCGCAAACCGTAACGCAAATCTTGAAGAAGAGCATTCATGGTGCCTCCTCATTGGGGGAATTCCGAAATCCGAAACTCGGCTCCACTTCCAATTTCCCACCCTAAACGGAGAGAAGAGTAAGGGCAGATCATCAGCAATCGTCGATCACTTACCAGCGCGGATCGCGCACAACTTAATGGGCACTACCCTCGCGTAAGCCTTGAAATCAGGATCCGTCGTGAAGATGCTCCACTGCCGGTCTGTTTTGCAATTTACTATTCATAATTTACTATTTGCTATTCATAACGTAGCGCCACCATGGGATCGACCTTTGTTGCCCTTCGGGCAGGGATATAGCTTGCTATCAAGGTGATGGCCAGGACTAAGGCGATACCGCCCAAGAACACAGTAGGGTCCGTGGGCCTGACGCCGTACAGGAAGCTCGATATCAACCGAGCAAGAGCCGCGGCCGCCGCCACGCCGACGACAGTCCCGAGGAGCGCGGGCCGCAGACCCTGTTTGACCATGAGCGCGAGCACATCCTGGCGCCGGGCTCCCAACGCCATGCGGATTCCAATCTCGTGCCCACGTCTTCCCGTTAGATAGGCGACTACTCCATAGAGTCCGACGGCAGTCAAAAATATGCCCAGGCACCCGAGCACGGCGACAAGGAGGAAAAACATTCGGTCGGGCCATAGAGCGCCACCCATCAAGTCTTTCAAAGTCTGAATGCTGAGGAACATGACGCTCTTGTCTAGGGAGCGAATTTCCTGTTTCACCGCACCCACAAGCGGGCGAGGGTCGCCCGCGGTCTCCACCATTATCGACGTTTCTCCCATGGGTTTCTGCGCGAATGGAAAGTAGATATAGGGTTCGAGGGGCTCGTGGATTTCCTCGACTCTGCCGTCTTGCACCGACCCGACGATCTGATAATCGGCCCCCTCCACCAAGATGTGCCGCCCGATAGGATCGGTATTTGGCCAAAATCGCCGCGCCATGGACTCGTTGATGATGGCGCTCCGGTTCGTCAGCGCCTCTTCCCGGCTGTCGAAGGTCCGCCCTCGCAGGACGCGAGCCCCAACCGTTTGAAAGTAATCTCGCCCTACGGAATTGTACTTAACCACAAATCCTTTCTGCCCAGACGGAGGTTCGACGCCCGGTATCGAGACCTCGCACGTCACACCTCCGCCCGACTGGCTCAGCAACATGCGAAACGCGTAGGTGGCTTTCTTCACTCCCGGGACAGACTGAATCTTCTGGACCGCCGGCAGGAAGAACTCCTGCGTGCTCACCCTGGGGTTGACCGACGGAGCTAAGTTAACGATCAGCATTTTCTTGCTCGTATCGAACCCCGGATTAATGCCCTCGCTGAAAAGCAAGCTCTTCAGAAAGAGTCCTGCACCGATCAGCAGAGTGAGCGAGAGTGCCACCTGGCCGGCGACCAGCAGGCTCCGCGCGCCCAGCCACCATCTCCCGCGCTCCGTTCTCCCTTCCTCCGCCCTGAGTGTCGAGAGCAGGTTAATCCTGGAAGCCTGAAGGGCAGGCACCAATCCCGAGATCACGGCAGCCAGCAGAGAAATAATGAGCGCGTAGGCAAGCACTGGAGAATCGACACGAAAGTCGAGACGCATCACAAACGGGCCGGGTGGCATCAGCGCTTGCTGGGATCGAAGGAGCAAGGAGGTAAGAATCAAGCCGAGCCCTGCTCCCAGCAAAGCCAGCACCATGCTCTCGGTCAGCAACTGTCGCACCAGCCTGCCGCGCCCGACGCCCAGGGCTAACCGCACGGCAATCTCGCGCCGGCGCGCCTCTGCCCGCGCCAGCATCATGCCGGAAACGTTGGCGCAGCAGATCAGCAGAACCAATCCGACACCCCCGAGCGCAAGGAATGTGGGGAAGAGGTTGTGGCGGAACTCATCTGCTTCCGCCGATACTAAGAACGTCAGGCCCTTATTAGAAGCCGGGTATGCATCTGAGAGCCGGTGCGCGATAGTATCCAGTTCCGCACGGATTTCGTTCATCTTCACCCCCGGACGCAGGCGCCCGAGCATTTCGAAATCATCCCGGTTATCTCTATTCTGGAGGTCCTGTGGGCTGGACCAACCATTCACAGGGAACCAGACCTCCGTAGCCCAACCTCGCTGCAGGCCTCCAAACCACTCCGGCGCAACGCCCAGCACGAGAGCATGCCGGCCGTTGAACACGACAGTTTTCCCAACTATGCTCGGGTCAGCCCCAAACCGCCTCTTCCAAAGACCGTAGCTGATAACGACCGGCGGCTGCCTATAAGTCCTCCAATCCTCCCCTGCTGCGAATGTCCACCCAAACGCTGCGTCGACTCGCAGCACGGAAAAGTAATTTTCCGAAACCGTGTCCTCCTTCACCATTTCTGTGGCGCCGTCGATATTGAGCTGGGCCATATGCCTGGAAACGGCGATGATTCCCGAAAAAGAACTGTCCTGCCGGCACAGATCCTGGTAATCAGGATATGACAACGATAGGAAATGACCTTGCCGCCTCGAGTACATCCACACAAGCTGGTCCGGATGTTGGACGGGAAGCGACCGCAAGAAGACGGCATCAACGACACTGAATATAACCGTGTTGGCGCCGATGCCCAGCGCCAGCGTCAACACCACGACAGCGGAGAACCCGGGGGTTCTCGCCAACATTCGCAATCCATAACGCAAATCTTGAAGAAGAGCATTCATGATGCCTCCTTAGCGGGGGAAAAGCCGAAACTCGAAACTCGAAACCGTCAACTAAAACATTCATGCCCGTTTCCGCCGCTCTCGCTTGTAGTCATACGCTCGGTCGTAGTCAATAGTTCCGAAAAGCGAGAGAATCTGCCGTTGCTTCCTGCGCTGCACATATTCGTCCAGCGCCGCATTAACGGCATCCTTCTTCGTTCGGTGGCGCCCCAGCTTTTGGGCCTCCGCAATCAGGCGTTCATCGATGGCGAGGTTGGTGGGCATGGTTACCTCCACACACGCGTTTACACAATTATTTGTGTAAGAGCCAGCCTGCCCTGAAACGCAGTGCTCGAATAGTGAATTGTGAAGCGCCACGGTCCGGTCTGTTTTGCAATTTACTATTCATAATTTGCAATTTACTATTCGTAACGTAACGCGACTAAAGGATCAACCTTGGTGGCCCGGTGCGCGGGAATGTAGCACGCCAACAGTGCAATCCCGATCAGCAGTAGTGGAACCAGCGCAAACGTCGCGACATCGGTCGCATGAACCCCGTACAACAAGCTCGCCATGAAACGTGTAAGCGCGAAGGCTCCGGCCATTCCTGCGGCGGCTCCAATGAGGGTGAGAGCCAATCCTTGCCCCAAAACCAAGCTCAGCACATGGCGCCGCTCCGCCCCCAGCGCCATGCGCACGCCGATCTCACGGGTTCGTTGGGCAACGGAATAGGACATGACGCCATAGATTCCAACCAGCGACAGAACAAACGCCAGGGCTGCAAAGACGCCGAGGAGGATCATATGAAAACGCCGCCCTGCGAAGGATGCTGAAAGTCGCTGTTCCATAGTTTGCACTTCGGTGAAAGGCAGATCCTTATCGACCGACCAGATCGCCTGGCGCACGGAAGAACTGACGGACATGGGCTCGATTTTCGTGCGGACGACAAAGGCCATGCCCCTTTCCGGACCCATGGCGAAGGGAAAGTAAGTGGCCGGGTAGAGGTCGCCGTCCCATCCAAAGAACCTTTCATCCGCTACCACGCCCACAACCTCCCACCAGTCACCGCCGTAGGCCTCGGCTTTCATCCGCTTCCCCACCGCCGCTGGCCCGCCAAAGAATTCGCGAGCCATGGTCTCATTGATGACGACAGCCTTCGCTTTGTCGTTGTTGTCTTGTTCAGTCAAGTATCGGCCCGCTATGAGGGGTGTCTTCAGGGCTTGAAAATATCCTGGGCTGATAGGATCGTAGATGGTATCTGGAGCTTCATTAGGATTGGCCGGCTGATGGCCTTCCACGTAGAAGGGCCCATCCGTCTCGGTTCCAAACGGCGGCAGAGTATTGCTGATTGCCACCGATTCAACGCCAGGGCAGGCCCGGATGCGATCCAGTGCCTCACGGTAAAAAGCGAACACTTCAGGACTCTTCGGATACCTGCTGTCAGGTAGCGAAATCTGAAACGTCAAGAGATGACTGGGGTCATAACCGGGATCAACGCTAAGCAGACGAGCAAAGCTGCGAATCATCAGACCGGCGCCCACCAGCAGGACGAGGGACAAGGCGATTTCCGCCACCACCAGAACATTGCGCAGAGATCCGCCTCGCGTTCCGCCCGGGAGGGCCCCAACAGATTCTTTCAGCGACTCATTCACGTGCAGCTTGGAGGCGTGCCAGGCTGGCGCCAGGCCTAAGACAATCCCAACCAGAAAAGCGATGGCCAGGAGAAATGCCAGGACGTGTAGATCGAGGCTGATGTTATTGACATCAGGAATACTGTCCGGTTTGAGGGCACGAAGCAGGTCAAGGCTCCACATTGCCACCAAGATCCCAAATCCTGCCGCAAAGAAAGACAGCACAAGGCTCTCGGTGAGAAATTGGCGAATCAGCCGGAAACGGCCGGCGCCCAACGCCGTGCGAAGGGCAATTTCCTTTTGTCTTTTTGTGGCCTTGGCCAGCAGCAGATTCGCTACGTTCGCGCAGGCGATAAGCAGGACAAACCCGACAGAGCCGAATAGAACGAGCAAGGCGGGGCGAACGAATCGCACGAGCTGTTCCTTGAGTAGGATGAGTTGGACTCCGACTCCCTGGTTCGAGTCCGGGTACGCGGCTGCAATACGCCGGGCGACAATGCTCATCCCCGCCTGCGCCTCAGACAGAGTCACTCCGGGCTTCAATCGTGCGATCGCCCGAAGATAGTGGTTCGCTCGCGGATGATGGGCGGTGTCAATTACGATGGGCGACCAAAATTGGACCCAACTCGGATAAGCGAAACCGCGCGGCGCCACCCCCACGATGGTGTAGCCTTCCCCGTCGAGTGTAAGGTTATTGCCGAGCACGTTCGAGCTCGAGCCAAAGCGGTTTTTCCAGAGATCGTAGCTCAAAACCGCAACATGGTTGTGGCCCGGCTGGTCTTCTCCTTCCACAAAGCCTCGACCCCACGCCGGCCTTTCGTCGAATAACTTGAAAAAGTTTGCCGACACCAAAGCGCCAGAAAGAACTTCAGGCTGGCCCTTTCCCGTCAGAGTAAACCCATCCGTCCAGATGGCTGACATGTAGTCAAAGACGTTGTTCTGGCTCTTCCAGTCCAAGAAGTCCGGCGCTGAAACCGGGATGGGGTGGTGGAATCTGGGATGCGATGTGCCGAGCCAAACCAGACGGCTGGCGTTCTTATACGGCAAGGGAGTCAAGAGCGTGGCGTTGATGACGCTGAACATGGCGGCGTTCACGCCCACGCCTGACGCCAAAGTGAGCACAGCCACGGCCGTAAAGCCGGGATTCTTGCCTAGAACCCGGACACCGTAGCGCAAATCATGGATAACAGTGGACATGAGAGACCTCGTAACCCGCACAATGGTCGATTGCCGATTGTCGATTGCCGATTGCTGACTGCCGATGGTCGATTGTCGATGGCCGATTGCCGATTGAAAGCTAAGAATGATCTCCTTGCTTCAGGCAGCCTGTTTCGCTGTCTTGCGCGCGGCAACACTAATTGCGACTAGCTCGTTCGCTTCTCTCAACAGCTCAGTTAATTGCTCGGGCTTGACCACGCGCGACTCTTGTAGCAGTTCCAGCCAATAAAGGGTTTCGTCTGCCTCCTCGACAACGATGGAAAGTTTTGCCGCGAACTCGGCGCGCGACTGCGCCCGGCAGGCGGCCCAGTAGTTGGCGCCGACCGAGGTCGCAGCGCGCAACAGTTGGCGGGCAATGACCTGGCTAGCTGTGCTCCGCGGCAGCGCGTCAACGAGCTTGATGATGCGCAGGGCGAAGGACTTTGTCCGCACCTGCAGTTCCTTGGGAGTCATACGCTCCTCAGCCGGCCACCGGTTATCTGAAACGGGCGATCCACCGTCGTCGGTTTTGTGACAGACCATCGTTGGTCGACAACTATCGGGCAAATCACAATCGACCAACATCAATCGTGAATCCGTTTGCAATCGACCGACGCGAATCGACGGTCAAGTGTCGTCGCAGTTCGGTTCTTGCAATCGGCAATCGACAATCGACAATCGTCAATCAGTGTGTTTCTTCCACGATCTGTCCATCGAAGAGATGGATGGTCCGGTCGGCAAACTCTGCGTAACGCGGATCATGAGTGACCATGCAGATGGTGGCGCCTTCGCGGTGGAGCTCGCGCAACAAGTCCATCACCGCCTCGCCGTTCTTCGAGTCCAGGTTACCGGTCGGCTCGTCCGCCAGCAGGATCGAGGGCTTACCGGCCAGCGCGCGAGCTACCGCCACCCGCTGTTGCTGACCGCCGGAGAGCTGCGAAGGATAATGCTTCATGCGATGGGACATGCCCACCCGCTCGAGCGCTTCCTGAACGCGTTGTTTGCGCTCTGAGGAAGGCATGCCACGATAAGTCAAAGGAAGCTCCACGTTTTCATAAACGTTCAGGTCACCAATGAGGTTGAAGGCCTGAAAAATGAAACCGATCTCCCGATTGCGAATCCGCGTGCGTTGTGAGAGCGAAAGGTCTTCAACCCCCGTGCCGTTCAGGGTGTACTTGCCACCGGTGGGTGAATCGAGCAGCCCCAGGATGGAAAGCAGTGTGGATTTTCCGCAGCCGGAAGGACCTGCGATGGAAAGGTATTCGCCTTTCTTAATCTGCAGGTGGATTCCGGAAAGCGCGTGTGTTTCCACCTCTTCGGTATAGAAGACTTTGGTTACACCTTCCAATTGAATCAGTTCGGAGCCATTGGATTTGCTTCGCTCCGAGCCCCCAGACGTAGTTGCTTGAACTTCCGAGTCAGAGTTCATTCTTTTCTCCTTTAAGATGAGCTGTCAGCTATCAGCTATCAGCTCTCAGCAAACAAAATCGGTCGATCAACGATCCTAGCGTGTCATTCCGAGGAATCTGGCTCTGATTTCTTTCTTGCTGGTCCAGAGTCGCCATGGACGTGACCCCTCACCCGGCCCACGACGGCTGGTGAAAGCGCCGTCGCGGGCCACCCCCTCCCCAAGGGAGAGGGCTGTTCATCCTCTACTCTCCATTCTCTACTTTCCACTCAGCACCGCGAGGCAGAGTGTTGTGCAAGTGACCCCTCACCCGGCCATTCTTTGCTCTTCACTCTCTATCCCTTATTCTCCATTCACTATTCACCATTCTCTATTCTCTACTCTCTATTCCCTGTTCCCTATTCCCTCCCCAGGCTCCTATTCGTACCGTAGCGCTACCAGCGGATCCACCTTCGTTGCCCTTCGCGCGGGGATGTACGCCGCCAGAGCCGCGACCAGGGCCAGCAAAACAGTAAACAGAGCAAAAACCGGAAGATTGAGACGCAGCACGCCGAAAAGGAGGCTCGAGAGAGCGCGCGTGAGCGCCAGCGCCACGGGCACGCCAATCGCCAGGCCGATGGCCGTCAGCTTGATTGCGTAACCTATCACCAGCCGCAGCACGTCCCGCCGCTTTGCCCCCAAGGCCATGCGCACCCCGATTTCATGCGTGCGTTGCGTGACGGAATAGGTCATGAGCGCAAAAATCCCCGAGGCCGAGAGTACAAGGGCAACAACACCAAAAACAAACATCATGCGGGCTGAGTACTCGACGCCGCTTACGTTGTCTGAGATGAGCTGCTCGAGCGTCCGCATGTCGTAGGGGGGCTGGTCCGCATCCACACTCCGCACTGCGGCGCGCGCCGCGGCGGCCAAGGCAACAGGGTCGCCTGAGGCGCGCACTACCACGCACGAGGAAGCCATGGGCAGTTGCGCGAAGGGAAGGTACGCAGTGGGATCGGGAGTGCGGTCGAAAGGTGATCTGTGCATGTCGCCCACCACGCCAACCACAGTCTTCCATGGCTCGTTACTTCCTGCCCGGCCGAACATAATGCGCTTTCCAACGGGGTCCTGGTTGGGCCAGATACGATTCGCCAGGCTTTGGCTGACAACAAGACTCAGCTCCGCATTCGGACCGTCCTGAGCCGTAAGAAGCCGCCCCTTCAGCAGTGGAATGCGCAGGGCGCGGAAAAAGTCAGGGCTAACAGACTGCCACACAGCCACTCGCATTTCGCCAGGAGCGGCAGGAGGCTGGCCCTCGGCCGTATATTCCGTCCAGTTCCAGCCCCAACCCGAGGGCAGGCTGGTGACCGCGGCCGCTGAGTCGACGCCGGGCAGCGCCTGCAATTTCTCAATCACCTGAGCGTAGAACTCCCTGACGCGAGCTTCATCTTGTTCTTTCGACGCTACGGAGGTGAGCGAGATACGGAAGGTCAACACGTTACTGCGATCGAAGCCTGGGTACTCATTCAGCAGGGTGCCAAATCCCTTCACCATCAGCCCGGCGCCCACCAGCAAGACCAGTGCGAGCGCGACCTCGGTGACCACCAGCAGCGCGCGGAGGCGCTGCCGGCCGGGACTGGCGCTCCCGCCGCGAACACCCCCCTTCAGCGACTCATTAGGGTCAGGGTTCGATACGTGCAATGCCGGGGCGAGCCCGGCGAGGATTCCGGTGAGGACCGTCACCACGAGAGTGAACAACAGGACTACGGAATCAACCTTCATGTGCTTTATTCCCGGTATGTGCTGAACGATGAATGGCGGGATGGTCCGCTGCATGAGTTCGCTTCCCCAACTGGCGAGCAGCACTCCCGCCACTCCGCCCAGCAGGGCCAAGGCCACACTTTCCACAAGCAACTGACGCGTAATCTGCCACCGGCTCGCGCCCAACGCGCGGCGCACCGCGAGTTCCTTTTCTCGAGCCGTAGCGCGGGCCAACTGAAGGTTCGCCACGTTGGCGCAAGCCAGAAGCAGCACGAATAGAGCGGAGCCCATCAGCACGGAAAGGAACTGACGGGTGCCGTAGGTGAGGTCCTCGACCAAGCCCATCACTCGAACCCCATGCCCGGCGTTCGTCTCCGGGCACTGCTGCGCCAGGCGGGCGGAGATGGTTCCAAGGTCCGCCTCCGCTTGCGCGACACTCGTCCCGGATTTCAAGCGGCCGATGACTTCCAGATAGTGGGCGGCGCGGTCAGAGTTCTCGGCGGTGCTGAGATCGAGGGGCGCCCAAGCCTCGCTGCCCACCGGATAATCAAAGTCCCCCGGCATAATTCCGATGACCGTGAACTCCTGCCCATTCAGGTGCAGACTCTTGCCGACGATGCCGGGGTCGGCGCCCATGTGCGTTTGCCAGAATCCATGACTGAGCACCACTACGGAAGAATGTCCAGGTTCGAAATCACTCGAGGTGATGGCGCGGCCAAACTGAGCCGGCATGCCTAGTAGAGAGAAAAAGCCCGCTGTGACCTGGTAGCCCTCGACCCGCTCCGCAACCCCAGTACCGGTCAGGTTGGCGCTCCAGCCGTGACTGGCAGCGAGCCCCTCGAAGCTCTTGTTCTGTTCTTTCCAATCGCGGAGGTTCGCGGGCGCAGCCTTGATGTGGTACTCATTTTGCTTGGGCACGGTTTCCCAAACGTCAACGATGCGATTAAGGTTCTTGAAAGCAAACGGGTGCAACAGCATGCCATTCACGGAGCTGAACATGGCGGTGTTGGCCCCAATGCCCAAGGCCAGAGCAATCACCGCCACGGCGGTGAAGCCGGGATTCTTCGCCAGCATGCGGATGGCGAAGCGAACATCCTGGAGTAGAGTGCTCATCGTTTTCCCTCTGAGCGGACAAGTGGCTAGTGGCTAACCACTAACCACCAACCACTAGCCACTGCTTTATTCATAGCGCAGCGCCACTAAGGGATCGACCTTGGTCGCCCGGCGCGCGGGAAAGTAACAGGCCAGCAGCGCCACACTGATAGCAACAAGGATGCTGGCCACATAACTCAACGGATCCGTCGCGGCAACGCCATAAATGAATCGGGATATCAGCCGGGAGGCAGCCAAGGCGCCTGCCAAGCCGACGGCCGCGCCCGCCCCGCTCAAGCGCAAGCCTTGAGCCAGCACCAGCCTCAACACGTCACCACGGCGCGCCCCCAACGCCATGCGAATACCGAGCTCATGCGTGCGCCGATTGACAAGATAAGCCACCGCCGCATACAAGCCTACCGCTGCCAGAAACATTCCGAGGATGCTCAGGCTCGCCAGCAGTCCAGCCATAGAGCGTTCCCCGGCCATAACCTCTTCCATATGTTCCCTGAAGGTTACCGCATTCACGATCGGAAGGTGTTTGGCGACCGCCGTCGTCTCTTTCAGGATTGCGGGGACCAGCGCGCGCGGGTCGGCAGCCGTTTCCACAAGCAACCAGCACTCGAACGAGCCCACCTGGGTGAAAGGAAGGAACAAGTAGGGTTGGATCGTTTCATGAAGCTCGATGTACCTTCCTGCCTCCACCACGCCGACAATCTGATAGTCCTTCTTGCCAATCTGAAGTGCTCTTCCCACGGGGTCCTGGCCAGGCCAGAATCTACGCGCCATAGCGTCATTGATGATGACCACCGGGGCCGTGGATGGCCGATCAAACTCGTTGAATTCCCGCCCCTCCTCGAGGCGGGCGCCCACGGTGGCAAAGAACTTCGGGGCGACGATGTTGTAGCGAATCTTGAAACGATCGGTTCCGGGAGGCGGCTGCACTCCAGGAATAACCACGGCCTGCGTTTCTCCTCCTTCCTCCTGGGTCAAGAGAGGCCGCCGGGCATAGCTGGCGCGTATTACCCCGGGCACGGATTCCACGCGAGCCGCCAAGGCAGGATAAATAGCGGCGGCCTGTGCGTTGCTGTAGCCATAGAACTGAGGGGGCGCCACCGAGAGCATGACGACATTCTTGTTCGGATCAAATCCCGGATTGATCCGCTGGGTATATCGCAGGCTGCGGAGCAGCAGAGCCGAACCCACCAGCAGAACCACGGAAAGCGCGATTTCCCCGGCCACCAGCAGACTTCGCAGCGGCACGCGGCCCACGGCTCGTCCAAATCGGGGATCATCACCCTTAAGGACCGTGACCAAATTGGACCTCGAAGCCCAAAATCCCGGGACCAATCCGAAGATGAGAGCTGTAAGAATTGAAATAGCCGCTGTGAACAGAAGCACCCGGCCATCGAGCATGGGTTCGATGCTAACGAACCCGGGAAGGAGTGCAGGAACAAGCTTCATAAGCCAGGACGCCAGCAACGTCCCCAAGACGCCGCCCGCCACGGCAAGGGGGAGCCCTTCGGCAAGGAGTTGACGGACCATCCGCCGCGACCCGGCGCCCAAGGCCCGGCGCATCGCGATCTCGCGCTGCCTCCGCTCTGTTTGCGCCAACAGTAGATTGGCGATATTGGCACAGGAAATCAGGAGGACCAAACCTACCATCGCCATCAGGTAGGCTCCCGCTTCCATGTCTTCGCGCGCCAACTTAAAAGCAGGGTGAGCAATAAAGTTGACGCCCTGGTTCGTGGCGGGAGACGCTAACGCAAGACGTTTCGCGAGGGTCTGGAGTTGCGCCCGCGCTTCGCTGATCCGGGCGCCGCGGCGCAGACGGCCGGCCACGTCAAACCAGCGGTCGTCGCGATCAGCGTAGGTCCGTTCCTCACCAGGAACCATAGTGGCCCAACCGTCAGTGGTAACCCAGATGTCAGGGGTCCATCCATGCCGCAGCCCGCAGAAGTCCTGGGATGTGATGCCGACCACCGTGAATTCTTTATCATCGAGGAGCGTGGTTTTGCCGGGCAGTGCGGGATCGCCTCTGAAGTACTTTTGCCAGAGAGGGTAGCTCACCACGACAGCGTGACCCTCGGCAGCAGCTTGACTTGGCTGCGGGGAAAAGGCGCGAC